>MDTG01218072.1_pt1 | contig 25281 bp, 21 predicted proteins | sample 811421 | NCBI WGS metagenome assembly MDTG01 (sample SAMN05326645, study PRJNA326480) | marine metagenome | isolation source: seawater | place: Pacific Ocean: South East | collected 2011 | reverse complement strand
GATATGCCAAAAAATGGGGATGCTGTTTCTCCAGAAAAATATCTAGATGGTTGAAATTGACCACCATTTTCCTCAAAACTAGTTGGTCTATCATAAAATTGATTGCTAATTGAACCAAAGGGATTTTTTATATTTTGTGCAGATCCATTTAAAGCTCCCCAGCTAAGACCAAAATGTAAATCGATTTTATTTATCCCATAACTTCCAACAATATATTCAGAACTATAATATCCGGTTCCTGCAATGTCATTTATGCCAATGGAAATTGCAGGTAAAAATCCTTCTTCCTTGACTTTAAATTTAAAATTGAATCCTTTATCTTTATAACCCTGGCAAAAACTTTGACCCAATTCGTTACCTCTGCACTGTCGTATATCTTTAATGTTCATATAAAAAAACGAAGCCTCCATCCAATCATATGGAGAAGAAGTCATAGTAATTTTTTGATCGGGGTCACCGTTATAAAAGGTGAATCCATATGAAGATTCATTATAAAGGCGAGCTGTTGGCATGTTAATAAGACCAATAACACCATGATTGTTATAGGAATTGTAAGTAAAACTATCAGATAATGACATTTGAGTAAAAAAAGTTGTCAGCAAGCAGATGAGAAAAGGTTTCTTCATCTATAGATGTAATTAATTATTAGACAGGCTTTCTATTGCAGCAGCAGAAAAAGCAATATCTGATAAGATCTGAGTAATTGGAGTCAAAGCTTGTATTCCTGGATTGTCAGTAATTATTTTCCTTGGCACCACAATGGTGTCTCCCGGTTCAAGATCAATACTTCCGACAAAAACATTTCTCATTGGTTTTTCTACAATACCGTTGGCTTTAATAACGTATACTCTTCTTTTATCAGCATACTGTTGGAATCCTCCAGCTTGAGAAATTGCAGACTTAACAGAAAGGTTTTCTTTATATTCAAATGCAATAGGATTTAAAACTTCCCCTAAAACGCTAATTGTATTAGGATTTTTTGGAACTAAAATAATATCACCATCAAATAAAATTGTACTTGTAGCAGCTTCTGATCTTGGAGAAAAATCCCCTGCTAATCTACCCAGATTTTCAGGATCTATTGTTTGAGAAAGAGCGCTAATTATACTAGCATCAGCCAGACTGTCTCCTTTTAAAGAACTAGTTAAAATAGCTTTATTTAAATTTTCTTTTGATAATTCTATTGATTTAAGCTGTCTATCTCTTATAGCTTCTCTTGTAAAAATAATTCCTTCTCTATATGCCTGATTTTTAAAATTACCAACCAGCTTATATAAATCCTCAAGTGTAGAATCATCATTTAGAATATAAGTACCTGGAAACTCTACAGCTCCATCAATAGAAACTGAAATAAGATTGTTTTTAGGCGATCTAAAACTTATAGTATTGAATTTGCTTGCAGTATATTGCATGCTTTTGTAATCATCATTAATAACAATATCTTCTAAGGGACTGATGTACGTGGCTGATTCATCAACATCACTCATGTCTAAGCCTAAAAAGTCTATGAAAGAGCTCACAGAATATTTACCGTATACAGGAAGTCTGAAACTTCCTTGTTTATGATTTAATCTTAATTCATATTCACTTATCAAGCTGCTTGTCATTTCACCGACGGCAAATGTTAAATCATCAATATTTGCGAAATGAACTTTAGAGTTGGGCAGCAGTTCAATAGATTTATATGTGCTTTGATCATTTAAACTAAACAAGGTTGTTGTTTTAAGTAGCTTACTGTCATCAAATTGTTCAAGAACACCTAACCATGGATAAACATTCACAAAATTTAAGTTAGCAATTAGATCTTCTAAAGTTTTATATTTTTTTATGTTATAAAAACCTGGCTGTTCTACGGCACCCATTACTTCAATACTAGAAGTATATTCACTAACATAATTAAAAACATTTACAAATAATACATTTTCTAAACTTTGGTTTAAATTGCTTATATTTTTTTTAACAATTTCGGCTTGATTTAAGTCTAAAAATGACAAGGATATATTTGATTTGTTAGCTATCTGAGTAAAGCCAAGGGCAAATTCTAATATATCCTCTAAAGCTTCACCCTCAAGGATTTCATATATACCAGGTCGTTTTACGGCGCCATCTATTTGAACAAACTGAGATGCTGCATTTATTAACAGAGTGTCGCCTGCTTCAATTGTAATGTCTTTCGATCTATCTCCTCTTATAAGCAAGTCATAGAGATCAAATGAAAAAACCTCGTTGTTATTTCTTATTAACTTAATATCTCGTAGAGAACCTATTTCAGAAATTCCTCCAGAGTATGCAAGTGCGCCAGTAATAGTGCTGAATGGATTTATAAGATAAGTTCCTGGTGTTTTTACTGCGCCAACTATTGTAATTTTTTTAGCACTTAAATTTTGCAGTGAAACATCTATATTTACCCCAATATATGATTGCTCAATGAGTAGCGATAATTTATCTTTAACTTCTTGCAGGCTAAGACCAACAACTGAAATAGCTCCAAGCTCAGGAAATAAAATTTTGCCATCAAGCTTAACATTTAAGCTAAATGTAGCATCTTTTGCACCTGATAAGATAACTGTGAACTGATCTCTTAAAGAAATTCTGTAATCATTGGGTAAAGGAAGATCTCCAACTGCTGTAAGAGAAGTTGGGGTTGATGAAAAAAAATCATATCCATATTTTTTACCAGGAATAATATTTGCGTCTTCAGCAGACTCTTCTATTACCAATGACTCGTCTGCAGCTGACATCTCCTCAATTATTGCATCTGAAGAGTCCTTGCTGACATATGCATCTTTTACCATCTCAATTTGCTCAGGGCTTAGTTGAGACAATAATGAAGGGTCAATAGCTGAAGGGTCAATAGCTTGACCATCAATTTTAAATGAGAAAGTAAAAAAAACTAGAAATAGGTATATCTTATAATTTTTCATAGAGTAATATGCATATTATTAGTATTTTACATTTATTTAAAATATATAGAAGTTACTCGGCATTATTTTTAATTCAGTCCTGGGATAGAAATACCTTCTAAATCAATAATTGGCTGCAAAAGTCTATTAACACTTTTTTGTATTTCCTCATCAGATAAAGTGCTTGAAGATGACTGAAAAATCAATCTCACGCCTACCTTTATCTCATTAAGTTTTTTATTTTTATAAAAATCAAAAATAAATTTATCTTTAAGATTTTTGTCAGTTAGATCTGATAAATGCTCAACAACAGCATCATATTTATTAATATCTTTTATTGAAAAAGAAAAATCCCTTGTACTAATTGGAAATTCGGAAACTGACTGATATTTAATGAAGTTAATTTTACCAACACTCAAGTTTGAATCTTTAAATTCATAATCTGGTAACTTATCAATTGATATTTCCATATAAAAAATTTTGTCTTTTTTTTTGGTTTTTAGTTTTGACCTATGGATTTCTTCAATATTAAAATCTTTTACATCAGAATTTATATTTATAAGCTCATTTAAGTAGTCTTTGTCTAGTTTCTTTGAAAAATCTAAATAATTGTGTCCTTTTCTTCCGCTAATAATGATTCCAAGCTTTTTTTCTTGGTTTATTTGATTATCTTTTGTATACAAATCACTAATTTCGAAAAATTTTATTGAATCTTTTTGTCTTCTTTCGTTATATAGAAGATTTTCTAATAATGAATCTTTCAAAGAGGACCTAAGGTGATTTTTGTTTGAGTCTAAGGGATTATCAATTGATATAGAATTTTTGTTTTTATATTTCGTAAATGGGAAATTGACTACTTCAGAAAAACCACTTTTTATTAAATAGTTTTTTAGCATATTAAGGCTATCTAAGTTCTTAACTACTTTTTTTGATACTTCTAAGGGCTTGCTTGATATGTTGTCATATCCATAAACCCTTGCAATTTCTTCAGCTAAATCGTTTTGAGATAAAATATCATGTCTATGTGAAGGGACAGCAATTTCCTTTTCAATACCAAAACCAAGTTTACTCAGATAGTTCAAATATTGTTTTTCTTCTATGTCTGTTCCTAAGATTTTATTAATTTTTTTAATATCAACAGGTATGCTATCTTTCTGGAATTGACTATCTTGAAATGATTGAATTTTAATATTTTTAATTAAAGTGTGATCTCTTACTATTTCAATAAATCTTCTTAGTACCTTTTCCTGTGCCTGAATATCAACACCTCTTTCAAATTTATGTGCTGCATCAGAAGTAAGGTTATATTGAACACTTTTTCCAATAATTGCTTCGGGTTTAAAAAAAGCACATTCAATAATGACTTTTTTTGTTTTTGTTGAACAAGCCGTTGACATTCCTCCCATTATTCCTGCAAGGCTGATGATCTTATTGTCTAAAGAAAATACACAATTATTACCTAAAAGCTTAATATCATTCCCTAAAAGAGATTTAAAAGACTCATCACAAGCTCTATTTTCAAAAATTAATTGGCTGCATATTGCATCTGCTTCAAAGCAATGGGTTGGCTGACCCAATTCATATGAAATATAATTTGAAATATCTGTAAAAAAATTTGTTTTATTATTTCCAAGTATAGAAAAATAATTCTCTAGGTAAGGTTTATATGAATTTATACTGTCTTCAATTTCTATTTCCATAAAACTAATTTTGGGGCAAACTTCGGGTGAAAGATTTTTAAAGTCCAAGTTAAGATGACCTACATCTCCATCATAGAATTTGAAAGGCTCTGCTTTCCCAAAAAAAATATTAAGATCTCTTGCTAAACCATTTAATGATAAACAATCACCTCTATTAGGTGTTAACTCAACATCAAATATATCACCATCAATTTCATGCTCATGACCAAGCTGGAAAAGTTTTTCTGATAAGGAGTCTTTGGAAGGATTTTCACGTAAAAAATTTAATAGATCTTGATAGATAAATTTCATTTAAATTGACCCAAAAAATCTAAATTTGATTTATAAAAATCTCTTATGTCGTCTACTCCATATTTAAGCATAGCTATTCTTTCAACGCCCAGGCCAAAAGCAAATCCGCTATATTTTTCTGAATCAATATTGCCATTTTTTAACACTATTGGATTAACAATGCCACAACCAAGAATTTCAAGCCATTTTCCATTAGCAGATAAAATATCCACCTCAGCTGATGGCTCTGTAAATGGGAAATATGATGGACGGAATCTTATTTCAACACCTTCTCCAAATAAATTATGAAGAATTTTATGAATAAGGTATTTTAAGTTTGCAAAACTAACATTTTCATCAACATAAATTCCTTCTACCTGATGAAACATAGGAAGGTGAGTTGCATCGTCATCTTTTCTATATACCTTCCCTGCTGAAGCAAATGCTAATGGCGGCTTACTTTCAAGCATAGTTCTTATTTGAACTGGCGAAGTATGTGTTCTCAATACATTGCTTTTATTTTCAATATAAAAGGTATCGTGCATTTGTCTGGCAGGATGGGACTTTTTTATATTTAACATGTCAAAATTAAACTCTTCACTTTCGATTTCAGGCCCATCAACGGCTTCAAACCCAAGTTCAGCTAGCAATTTTAGTAAATAATCTTTGACTTGGTTAATTGGGTGAAGCGAGCCTGTTACCTCTTTAATTAAAGGTGGCTCGATATTGTCTAATTTAGACATTTTAGTATTATTTTAAAGCAGTTTGTACGATTTTTTCAAAGGTTGATGAATCGCTAATGGCAAGATCAGAAAGTATTTTTCTATCAATTACAATATCTTTTTTTGTTAGGCCATTTATTAGTGAAGAGTATGATACTCCAAGCTCTCTTGCTCCAGCATTAATTCTAGAAATCCACAATGATCTAAACGATCTTTTTTTATTTTTTCTATCTCTAAATGCATACTGAAGAGACTTAATGTTAGATTGCTTTGCTGTTTTAAATAATCTACTTCTAGCTCCATAATGGCCTTTGGTGGCACTTAATACTTTCTTATGCTTAGCCTTTGCTGTTACTGATTTTGTTACTCTTGGCATAATTATTACCTTCTAATTAATGCAGAAGCCATCTTTAAAACAGTTCCGCTCAGTTTATTAAGGCCTCGGTTGTGTCTTTTTCTCTTGGTAGATTGCTTGGTTAGAATATGATTCCTGTTAGCACTTTTGCTTTTTAATGACGAGCCAGTCTTCTTGAAGCGCTTGGCGGCTCCTGAATGTGTTTTTAGTTTATATCCCATAATAATTTTTTTCTATATTTTAAACTAGCTTTTCTTTTTTAAAGGGGATAAAACCATAAGTAATTGTCGCCCTTCTAATGATGGTTCTTGATCAACTTGAGCTATATCTTTTAACTCGTCTCTTAATCTATTTAATAAATCAAGTCCCATATCACTGTTTAAAATTTCTCTACCTCTAAAACGGACCGTTATTTTAGTCTTATCTCCATCAAGAATAAAGCTTTTTATTTTTTTTAATTTTATATTGTAATCGCCTGTATCAGTAGAAGGTCTAAATTTAATTTCTTTTACCGTGTTTCTCTTTGTCTTAACTTTAGAAGAGGAAGTATTTTTCTTTTTTTCAAAGACATGTTTGCCATAATCTAATAATTTGCATACAACTGGATTTGCATCAGATGCAGACACTTGAACCAAATCAAGAGATGCAGCATCAGCTACGCTTAAAGCTTCAGCAATCAAAACTATACCTTGCTTTTCTCCATTCTGATCAATGAGCATAACCTCAGAAGCTCTGATTTTATCATTGGTAGGTGTAAAATTTTTTTTAGATGTAGCTATGATAAATACCTAATAAAATTTAGCATTAAGAAGGGATATGAAAGTATCTTTTCAATTGAATGAGGATATCAAATTTTTAAACATAAAACGGTGTTAATATTATACTAATTGTGTAATTTCGTAAATCATTTTTGATCATGGCTGCACAATAAAATGATTCCAGTCATTTCCAATCTTTTCGTATACATCTCTTTTGTTTAATCGATGTTCATGGCCCTCCCAAAATTCAAAAAAATATGGTGCAAATGAAAATCCACCCCAGTAATCTGGGCAATCCTTTAAATTGTCATCATTAATAGAGTTTAAGTAATTTTTTTGAATGTCTTCGAATGAACTAATAGGATCAGATTGATTAGAAGATATTGCAATAGCATTTTTATTTTTAGATCTTTTTTTAAAATAGTTTTTATTATATTCAGCTGTTGTTTTCTTGATACATGCTCTCATTCTTATCTGAATATTTGTAGATGACCAGTAAATCAAAGCACTTATTTGATTTTTAGATTTAAAAGCTAGGGATTTGGGAGAATTATAATTGCTAAAAAAAATAAAATTCTTGTTATTAATAAATTTAAGATTTACAAATCTTGAGTCAACCAAGTCTAATTCTTTGTTATAAGATGAAATTGATATAGCTTCAATATTTTTTTGGCCTGCATTAACAGCCTGTTCATATTTTTTTTTAAAAATTAAATATGGTAGTTCTTCGCTAATATGATTTATTTCGATCATTTGTGATGTGAGCTCTTATAATTTAGAGCATCCCTTAATTCAATTGGAGGTTTTGGTAAGTTTTTAAATATTTGCCAAGCGGCACTTGTTTTTGGAAATATAACAGCCCACAAAGTTACAAAAATTGCTATAAAGTAAACATAAGCTCCCTTGTTCACCACATACCATTCTTCAAGGGCACCTTTATATGGAGCAATTATATTGTTATAAAAATCTACTGATGCAATTGGTCCGTGCATGATTTCTTCTTCACCTCTAAAAATTATTGAACCAATTCCTGATAGACCTGGTCTTACTGTCTTTATAATTTCTTTTGTATTTTCAGAGTATGATTCAAATGTTTCTGAAGTAAGTGGTCTCGGCCCTATAACACTCATATCTCCAAAAAATATATTTAATAATTGTGGTAATTCATTAACCTTCGTTTTTCTTAAAAATTTTCCAACAGGCAAAACGCGAGGATCTTCTTTCATAGTAACTGTGCCTGTTCCAATATTGGGACTATCCTTTAACATAGTTGCAAACTTAAACAACTTAAATATTTTACCGCCTTTGCCAATGCGCTCTTGTAAGAAAAAAATTTCACCTTCTCCTGTAAATTTTAAAATTAAAACAATTGGTAATAATAATGGTGAAAATACTATTAAGGCTAGGCCAGAAAAAAAAATATCAAAAAAGCGTTGCATACTTACATCCTTTGATCTAAGTGTTTACCAGTTTCTTTGTGAGCAAAATCTGGCAGTAAACCAAAATATAAATTAACAATATCTTTCTTAGTCCAAGTCCCTTTTTCTCTAAGTAATTCAATTGCATTCATAAAATCATTTAGCTTATTTTCTTCAAAAATAGGTTCATTTTTAATTACGCCAACGGTTTTAAATCTTTTCATATCTAGCTCCTCATTATCAGTGAAAAACTCTTCAAAATCTTTTTCACCAGTTGTATCGCTTTTGAAGAAATAGCATGGCCATTTCTTATCAGCTATAAGTTCTTCTACTCTTTCTCGAGCCTCATCTTCAGATTCACATTCAACAGGCTCATAGCCGCGCTCAATTAAATAAGAGATAGCGATTTCAGAGAAAGTTATTAAGTGTAATTTTTCGCTAAGCTTTGGGAAGAAGATATCTCTATTATTTCCTAGCAATCCAGATAACAAACATAACTCACCTGACTCCTGTGGGGTTACAAAATAACGCTTTACATCATTTGGAGCAGAAAATGGTTGTTTTTTTGTAAATCTTTGATTGAAGCCATGGAGAAGTGAACCATCTGAAAAAGCAACATTAGCAAATCGCGCCATTGAGATTTTTTGAGTTAAACTTTCACGCATCAGGAACATTTCCATGATTCTCTTACTGGCTCCCATCATATTTACTGGATTAGCTGCTTTATCAGTTGAAACACAAAAATATTTCTTTGCACCTACTTCTTTTGCTAATTGTAAAGTATTTACAGTATTGAAAATATTTACCATAATCATACGCATAAGTGTGTAAGGATCTTTTTCGCTTCTTACATGTTTTAAGGCAGATAAATTGAATACATAATCATATTTACCCTCATTCTTTACAAGTGCTTCAAATTCAGTCGATCCGCAGTCAATCGCAAAAGTTTTAAAGTCACCACTGCTGTAACCGAGTTTGCTTCGTATATCACGAACAAGCTCAACCATATTGTTTTCAGAAATATCAACAACATGAAGAGATTTAGGATCACGTTTAAATATTTCCTTTGTAACAGCTTGTCCAATAGATCCAGCCCCTCCAATCACTAAAAAACTACTTTCAGCAACCAGCTCACTTAAAGCCTTTGATTTTTCAGTAATATCTTCTTCTAATAATTGAGTATTTCTACCTATTAATGATAAATAGTTCATTTCTTGACCTTTTTTATATTTGCAGCATAACTAAGTACTTTGAGAGTCTCGTCCGCTTGTGTTTCCCTAGAAAATTTGGGTGAAAATAGTTTTCCATTTTTTGCTAGTCTACTACATTGATCAAAATCATTCCTTAGATTAGTAATTTTAACTGCTAGTTGTTTAGGATCGTTAGGTTTAACAACAATACCACATTCGTATTTTTCAATTAAGCGGCTGCCATCACTTTCAGGACCACAATAAATAATTGGTCGCTCAGATGCCATTGTTTCAAATATTTTTGAGGGTATTACTGTTTTAAAAACAGGATCATTTTTAAGATGCACAAGTCCGGCATTACATATGCCCCAAAATTTTGGTATGTCTTTTCTTGCTTGTCTTCCTATAAAATGAACATTTTGTAAGCTCAGCTTTTTAGCTAAATTGACCATAGATGCTTTTTCAGCCCCCTCCCCCACAAATAGAAATTGGATATCGTTATCCTCTATCAAGCTTGCTGCACGAATAACATTTAATAAATCATGAGATAGGCCATGAGTGCCCATATATCCTATAACAAACTTATTATCTAATTTAAGTGATTTCGCTAAGTTTTTATCATAAGTAGGTTTATTAAATAAAGATAAATTCGCGCCATTTATAACAACATGTAGCTTATGAATGGGAACGCCCTTTTCTATTAAGTTTTTTTTGAAACTTTCTGTAAAAACAACAATATGTTTGGAAGTTTTATATAAAAACATCTCAAAAAATTTAAAAACTTTATATAAAATTGAATTTTTTCTCATTCCTGTAGTAGCTGCTATTGAATCAGGCCAGATATCTCTAACTTCTAAAACGTGTGGAGCACGTTTTAGAAAACTGTAAGCAATCGCTCCAAGAGGGGTAAATATATGAGGTGAACTTGAATAAACTACATCAGGCTTCTTAATTGAGAGGCTATTAAAAAATGATGAAATAGCAAATGAAATGTAATCAAGAGTTCTTTTGATTGTGCCCTTATTTTCAGCCATATAAGTTAAAACCCTTAAAACTTTAATACCATCAATTTTCTCCCATTGCCTAAAGTGATTTGAATACCCAGAATAAGTCTTACCTAAAGGGTAATTAGGAACATTTGTAATGACTGTTACATCGTGGCCCTGATCAACCCAGATTTTACACCTATCATATATATGAGCTGCAGGTGCGCTTATCTCTGGTACGAAATGATCTGTAAAAAATACTATTTTCATAATAATTCAGTATTAATTATTAATTTAGACTCATGAAAATTTTTTCCTGATAAGCATAAAGTCTTAGTTTTATTTAGGATACCAAATTCAGAAGCATATTCTGAATCTTCAATATATATTTTTTCACATTCTGCAATCCATTCAATTTTATTACCATTAGGTAAAATTAAATCTCCAGATTTAGTTGTACTATTAAAGTAGATGTCAACATCTGGATGTAGGTGGAATTTAACAATAGCACTATGTCCACCCCTGGTAAGTTTGTCAATAATACTAATCTTAAAATTATCTATTTCAATTTTTCTTTGATGCAAAAGATTTTTCTCAATAAAATCATACCCATTATGTTCTCCAAAAATACTAATTGTATTTGCTTGATTTTTAAGATTTGAATTGGTTACCTTTGCTCTTTTACCAACTCTAAAAGAATCCCAAACCTCAGACGAATTTTCATTATTAACTGACAAGGTTGAATGTGCAGCTGTTCCTCTTTCAAAGTCTCTTCTTGCACCTTTTTTATACTCAGATGTTCCTAGGTTAACAAAAATTCTTTGATCCAAATATGATAACTCAAGCGATAAAGAGTCTGCATGACCGTGACCAGGCAGATACGAGGGGCCTATATCTCCACAATCAAAAAATAATGTGAAGTCATTATCATGTATTCTATAAAAACCAGAGTCTTTGAGATGAATCGCATTAGATTTAAAACAATCATTTGCAGATAAATTTAATTTGTTCAATCTAGAAAAAATCTTTTCAGGACTATTTGAAACTCCAATTGCAGAATCATTAAAGTATGCTATTTCTCCATCTGGATGAATCATATGAATCAACCACGAATGCATCTTTAATATTATATTTGCAAAAAAATCTTTTTTACTAAACAGATGCTCATAGTTAAGATTGTTTGCTGATATGCAAAGATCATATATATCTATGACCAAATCAAGCATTATTGAATGATACATGGGTGATAGCTCAAAATGAGCACCATCCTCTAAAATCTGTTCTTTTAGTTCTTTGTCTAAAATTAATATACCTTTACTAAGCCATTTTGAAGATTCAGAATCATTAAAAAATAGCCCAGAGAAAATTAATGCTTTTGCGTTTTCTAGAAGATGGTTCCCTAATAGATGGTACTCTAGAGTTCTATTAAGACATCTAATTTGCTCTAAAAGACTTGATATTTCAATGTCTGTTATGTTTTGTTCTTTAGAAAAAAACTTTATCCAGTTTACAATTCTTATCGAAAGTGTATATGGGTCCCAAGCTGGGCCTCTTGATTTATAAGGATTTTCTTTAATCCATCTTTGAATATGAGACTTCTTCTCATTAAAAGATATATTTGAAGCAAGGAGATCATCAAAATAATGAAGATTGTATGTCCACAATAGAGGGATTTTTTTATTATTCCAATCTTGAGGAAATGTAAGATTTTTTTTTGAATTTAAAAAAGTAAACGTATTAGACTTAATATCACTTTGTGAATTAAAGAGCTCATAATTTGGAAAATTGAAATTACTTCTTTGAAGTGTTTTTTTTGAAAGAAACTTAGGAAAAAATAATTTTCTATAAATTCTGTTAAAAATTTGAATAGGTCTAAGGTATTTTATAGTTCTCCAATACAAGCCAATATTTTTGATTGATTTCAAGATATATTATTTATTTTTTAGAATATCTGAAGCTTCGATTGAGTATTCTGAAACTTCAAAGATTTCTTCCAAATTAATTGGGTTACCAGAGCCATTTTTAATTGAATCAATAAAACTACTTACACAATTTAGTTGACCTTTGTCCTGTCGCATTAGTCTTCTATTTCTAAGGTTTTTAAATCCGTAACTTTTTAATTCTTTAAAATTATTAATACTTATTGTTTTGCCGCCTTGAAAAATATCAATCCTTTCTTTGGGAAAGGAGTTATTTCCATTAGAAAAGTAATTTATTGATGCTATTGATCCATTTTCAAATTCTAAAGATATGCTTACTGTATCATTGGGTGATTTTTTTTCTTTAAGATTAATGGCATGAATAGAGACTATTTTTGAACCAGTAAAAAATCTACACAAATCTATAAAATGGCAAGCCTCTCCAATAATTCTACCGCCACCAATATTTAAATCATGAATCCAGCTGTCATTAGGTATAAAGCCAGCATTACAAGTGTATGAAATGGAAATTGGAATATTGGTTGCTAAAGATTCTTTTGCACTTTTAACCAATGAGGAGAATCTTCTATTGAAACCAACCATTAATATTGGAGAATCTTCAAATTTAGATGATTCTGTAAATGACTCTTTTATATCGTTAAGTTGATCTTTAGTTAATGCTAACGGCTTTTCTACAAAGATATTTTTACCACTTATTAAACCTTCTGTTACGAACTTCGCATGACTGTCATGTTGTGTTGCAATGATAAGTGAATTTATTTCTTTATCATTTAATATAGTTTTATAATCAGTTGTATTCTTTTCAAAGCCGAGTTTTTTGGCGTAGTGTGCACTTGTTGCTCCCTGCGATGATGCTATTATTTTAAGATACGAATTTGATTTCTTGAAAGCTGGTAAAAGTGTTCTTCCTGCATGATTACCAGCGCCAATGGCACCAATGATAACCTTTGCATATTTTTTTTCTTTATTTCCATTTGATTTGATTTCAATAGTTTTACTGTCTATAACATTCTCAGGGCTATAGTTAAGAATTATGCCTAAAGCAGAGCTATTAGTTGTTAGGGTCTCATAGGCTTTAGGAGCATCATCAAAATCAAAATTCATAGTTTTAAGAAGATCAAAAGAAATACTTTTGTTTTTGATCATTTCAAGTATAGATTCAAAATTTCTTTTTTCAGTCCACCTAACATATCCTATTGGATAGTCATTACCCTGTTCTTCATAAGATTTATCATATCTTCCAGGCCCATATGAACAAGAGACAGAAAATGTTAATTCTTTTTCATAAAAATCATTCCTTTGAAGGTCTAATCCCACAACACCAACCAAAACTATTCTTCCTTTTTGACGACACATTTGAGCTGCATTATGAACAGGATCATTACTCTTAGTTGCCGCAGTTATAAGCACTCCATCTATCCCGAGGTTATTTGAAAAACTCTTTGCTATTTTGACAGAATCAACTCCATCAGATAATAAAAGAGATTCAACCCCCAAATCTTTTGCTAAAGCAACTTTAGAAGGGTCAAAATCCATTCCTAAGACTTTACAACCATTTGCCTTTAGTATTTGTATTGAAATAAGTCCTATTAGCCCAAGCCCCATAACTACAAAATTTTCACCAATTGTAGGTTTTAATAATCTAATTCCTTGTAATGCTATTGAGCTAACAACTGTAAACACCGCATCCTCATCAGAAACTGAGGCAGGAACATGAGCTACAAGATTTTTGGGTACACATACCATTTCTGAATGTGAGCCATTAGATACTACCCTGTCACCAACTTTAAACTCAGTAACGTCATCGCCAACTTCTTCGATAATTCCTACATTTGAATATCCCATTGGTAGAGGCTGGTCTAATTTAGACTTTACAGCATCAATTGTTGTTAAGAGACCATCGGTTTTAACCTTATCTAGAACCATTTTAACTTTTTCAGGCTGTTGTCTTGCCTTATCAAGGTAATTTCCCTTTCCAAACTCAACCAACATTCTCTCAGTTCCTGCAGAGATTAAAGACTTTGATGTCCTAATTAATACATGACCTTGCTTACATTGAGGTCGAGGCAGTTCTTCAATAATAGTATTGCCATTTGAAACATTTTGGAATAATTTTTTCACTTATGACTTAATTATATCTTAGATAAAATCCCTCTGGTATCAATGACGACCTTTGATGCGATGTCATTACCTGAAATTAATTTAAATTCATCATGATGCACCAACAATAAAACAATGTCCGATTTAGCTATTGCTTCATTAACTGGTTCCAAGCTTGATTTAACTGATGCGAGTTCTTCTGGGAGTGAATCAATATTTGGTTCTACAATATAAATATTGTTAAATTGCATTTTAGATATTTCTATTGCTATATCTAGTGCTGGGCTCTCCCTAAGATCATCAATATTTGGTTTAAAAGCCAGACCCAAACAGCATATATTAATTTCTGAAATATCTTTATTCATTTTTAATATTGCGTCTTTTACTTGCTTAATTACAAAATAGGGTTTTGCATTATTAACCTTTCTCGCAGCAGAAATAATTACTGACTCATCTGGACATGAATCAATGATGAAATAAGGATCTACAGCAATACAATGACCGCCAACGCCAGGACCAGGTTCTAGTATATTAACTCTAGGATGACGATTTGCTAATGATATTAACTCCCAAACATCAATATCTAACTTGTCAGAAATAATAGATAATTCGTTTGCAAAAGCTATATTGGTATCTCTATATGAATTTTCAACTAGCTTGCACATCTCTGCTGTCCTAGAGTTTGTTTGTAGACATTTACCTGTTACAAAAGTATTATAAAAGTCAGTAGCCTTTTTTGAGCATGTTGGAGTAATGCCTCCAATAACTCTGTCATTAGAAACCAATTCTTCAAGAATTTTTCCAGGTAAAACTCTCTCGGGGCAATATGCAATATTAATATCAGCATTGCCTTCTTTGTTTTTTAGATCTGGCATAATTAGATCTGGTCTAGAATCAGATACCCATTTAATAATATTTTCAGTTGTGCCAACAGAAGACGTTGATTCTAGAATTATCAAATCTCCTTTTTTTAGAACTTTAGATATCTCTATAACAGCCTTACGCACAAATGAGATATCAGGCCTCATATTTGAGTCTATTGGTGTTGGTACTGCAATTATAAAAATATCTGCAGTCTTAACAACTGTAGATGCTCTCAGCGTACCTTTTTCAATAACATCTTCAACTAACACATCTAAGTTATTTTCAATAATGTGAATTTCACCAGAATTAATTTTATTAACTACTGATTCATCGACATCAACCCCTATTACATTTATGTTTTTTGAGGCAATCAAAGCGGCTGTAGGTAGGCCAATGTATCCCATGCCAATAATAGAAACTATCATGCTAATTCTTTTAGTAAAAATTCTTTAATCTTTAAGCTTGCTGTTCCATCACCATATGGATTTACTATTTCTTTCATTTTGTTATATAAATTTGTGTCTTCAATTAATTTTTGTGTCTCTAAAAAGATATCGTCTGAACTCGTGCCTACGATTTTTACAGTACCTGATTTAACTGCCTCCATTCTTTCACTAGTATCCCTCATCACTAAGACAGGTTTTCCTAGACTTGGTGCTTCTTCTTGGATACCGCCACTATCTGTTAAAATTATATATGAGCGCATCATAAGTTGGACAAAATTCTTATACCCTTGGGGCTTGATAAGATGAACATTATCTTGATTTTTCAGATATTTATTAACAGGCTCTTGGACGTTTGGATTTAAGTGAACAGGATATACAATCTCAATTTCTGGATAACTTTGTGCTATTTTTAATATACCTTTACATATATTAATAAATCCCTCTCCAAAGTTTTCTCTTCTATGACCAGTTATTAAAATCATTTTTCTGCTCTGATCATTTATGAAATTTAATTCATTATGCAGCTCCTCATCAAAATCTTTACCCTTAAGTGAATTAACGCACAACATTAGGGCGTCTATTACCGTATTGCCTGTTATGATTATTTGATCTTCATTGACGAGTTCTTGTATTAGGTTTTGCTTATTACTTTGCGTTGGACAGAAGTGGTAATTTGTCAATTTTGTAACAATATGTCTATTTAGTTCTTCAGGAAATGGTGAGTTTATATTAAATGTTCTTAAGCCAGCTTCAATATGGCCAACAGGGCATTGGGAATAAAATGCCGCTAATGAGGAAGCAAAAGTAGTTGTTGTATCACCGTGCACTAACACTAAGTCTGGCATAACTTCATTCAGGACATCTCTCATGCCGGTTACGACTTTTGAAGTAATATCAAATAAATCTTGTCCAGGTTTCATTAAATCCAGATCATAATCAGGCTTAATATCAAAGATATTTAATACGTCATCTAACATCTCTCTATGTTGAGCAGTGACACATACAACTAACTCAAATGAATCTTCGAGGCCTTTTATTAATGGTGCCATTTTTATGGCTTCTGGTCTTGTTCCAAAAACAATTAAGATTTTTTTCTGCTGCAATTTTATACCTCCCTAATATTAAATTTTTTATTCTTCTCATGATTTTTAACCATACTATCTATGAAAAGTACAAGACGAGTTGAATTCCTAATTTCATCCCAGCTTCTACAATATTTCTCAAAAGGTTGGTGTATAGACGCTTTATGGCCATTATTTTTTGGCCAAAATTTAAACTTTTTATAAGAGCTGTCTATCCATGTACTCATAGATCTAAAATCATCAATTTTTGCAATAATTCCCTTTTGCTGAAAATTGATTGTTTCATTTACTCCTTCATATGGCTCCTCTCTGCAACTAAATGTGATAGAACAAATATCACCTCTTAGAGTTGAAAGATTAATTGTAAAAGGGGCATTAAAATTTTTAGAGTACTCACCTTCAAAACTATATGATATTGAGACATCGATAAAATCTTCTGACCATTCACTCCAATAAAGCATGTTTATAGATAAATCTATCCAATGACTTAAATTAGAAATTATTCTTGTACCCTCGTCTTTATCTCTATACCAGTGGCCCTCTTCTATTACATGGCCAACAATAAAACATGCCATGGTAAATGGGCTCTCTTTACAAGATGAAAGCTCTTTAATCTTAGTAATTGCTGGTGATAAGGGTCTGTTGTAACCTGCGTAAACCTTGAGATGACTATTTTTAGAAATAGTATTAGATAATTGCGAAAGTTCGTTGGTATTTACAGATACCGGTTTTTCAATAAAAACATCGCACCCTTTATCAAGAAATTTTATAGCTAAATCAGTATGAGTTGCATGATTAGTGCAAATGTATACAAGATCAGGTTTATGCTCAGGCTTATTTAATAAATCATCTAGGCTAATATATTTTGAACCATATGCATAAGCCAAACTGTTGGCTGCAGCCTCATTGATATCATAAACTCCTATTATTTTTGAGTTAGTTTTGGTTGATAGAAAAAAAGCTACTGATGAATAAGCATGGTGACCACAGCCTATAATTGCAACTTTTTTACCTCTTCTAAAGTAATTAGGAAAAAATAGGACAATCCATAGGGGCAGTTTGAGTCTAAGCCTACCTAAGACTTTGGTTAAAGTTCTTTGAAAGCCATATAACTTTATATATCTAAAGACTCTTCTCATAGTTATGGATATCTATTAACAAATAATGCTTATTATATGCGTAAAGATCTTAATTTGAGTACATTACTTTGAATTAAAATTCTTATACATACTAATTGCAGCTTGCCTTGTTTTTAAAAAATTAACATGATGCTTAGAATATTTAATAATTCTTTCAGACATTGCTATGAGACGATTTTTATCTTGTAATAAATCATTTAAAGTATCTGATATTGATTCAATATCAAAATATTTTGATGTCAAACACAACTGATGATTTAAAAGTCCATTTGTCATGTTAACTTCAGAATTTATGTAAATTGGACAGCCTACTAATAAAGCATCATATACTTTTTGCGGCAATGCATTCCTGTTGATTAAAATTGAAGGGTTATAGAAAGCAAAATTTATATCAACATTGCTCATAATTTCTAAATTCTCCTCTCTTGAAACATGACTAAGACAAGTAACTCTTTGATTGCTTGAAAGTTCTTTTAAATAATCACTATCACCGGTTCCAACCAAAATAAACTCTATGCCTTCATCAGTATTTTTTAAAATATCTAAAAGTAACTCAACGCCTCTTGATAAGTCTAACCAGCCGCAAAGAAGAATTTTTAGATTGATTGATTTGCTGCCCATATATTTTGGAGCTTTTTGATCAGACAGTATATTGGGTATATAAGCTACATTCTTGAACTTAGGTGATCCTAAAAGAGAGTGTCTTGAAATATCAGGGAAAATTATAAGATTACTTATCAACCTATAGGAAAATGTTTCAATAGCTCTAAGCATTAAATATATCTTATTTGGAAGATTGTATCTTGCAGAAAAATTATCATTAACTAAAGTTATAACTTTAATGCCTCTTAGTTTTAAAAATATGCATGCCCATGTTCCTGGTAAATCAATTGCAAAAAAATGCTTAATCTCTCTCTTAAATAAAAATGCTTTTGATACAAAGAAAACTAACCTCATGGTGCTAATAAAATAAGATAAATGTCCTTTATTAGAAAAAACGAAATTTAGCAAAATATATTGATAGTCTTCAAAAAAAGAATAATCTTCATCTTTAGACCTTTTAGGGAAAACAAAAACTGGATTATATCCAGATTCTTTTAAGAATTCTGCATGACTAAAAATGACATTATTAGGCTCTGCTGCTGTATTTATAATATAAATATTTTTAGATGATGCCATATGTAATTACTTTCTTTAGTTATTACTGATAGGATGGATTGAGAAGAATTCTGATACTCTGATTATAGATTTATATTTAATGATTAATATGGTACTTTTCATAATATTTTCTTAATTCATTGATACATATCTACTTTCAAAATCATGAATGGTTTTTCTTATGCCATCAATTATTTTAGTTTTTGGCTTCCAATTTGTTGATGATACCAATGTGTTATCTGATTTCTTTATAGGAGCGCCTTCAGGCTTTGATTCATCCCATATTATTTTTCCTGAAAATTTTATTTCTTCAGATATAATTTCTGTAAGTTCTTTTATTGTTAGACTATCTTGTGATGAAAGGTTTATTGGCAACACTTCATCATAATTTAACATGAGCTCCAATAAGCCGGATGATGCATCATCTATATATAAGAATTCTCTTATTGCTGAGCCATTGCCCCATACAATAACTTCAGGTAAATTATTCATTTTAGCATTATAAAATCTTTCAATTAATGCAGGTATCACATGGTTACTATCATCTCCATAATGATCACCTGGTCCATATAAATTTGGCAATAAAACAGTATTGGATGCGAAATTAAATTGAGAATAAAGCGCTTCAAGCATTTCGGCTCCCGCAACTTTTGCTAAACAATAAGGCTGAAGGTCTTTTGTAAACTTTGAAGATAAAATATCAGTTTCTTTCATGGGTTGCGGGCAATTCTTAGGATATACACAAGTTGAGGACACAAAAAGTAATTTTTTTACCCCAGATGCATAAGAAGTGTTAATAATATTATTTTGAATTTGTAAATTATTGTAAATAAAATCATATGGACTAGCCTTGTTTCCCATGATGCCTCCTGCTTTTGCAGCGCAATGAAAAATATATTCAGGTTGATGACTTTTAAGAAATATCTCTACGTCATTTTGATTAAGTAAATCTAATTGATCTCTTGAAGCAACTAGAATATTTGAATAGCCTTTGTTTTTTAAAAAATTTAATAAATTAGAACCTAAAAGGCCTCGATGACCAGTAATGAAAATTAAAGAGTCTTTATTCATTTAAATTAATGGATTTGATGAAGTGAAATCATTACTGGAGTACCATGCTATTGTCTCTTTTAGACCCTTTTCAAGGGAAAATTTTGGTAAATACCCGAGTTTCATAACTTTACCAATATCAGGACATCTTCTCTCGGTAGATCCTGAAGTAAGAGCTCCATGTGATAGTTTTAGAGAGTTATTAAATGATTGGTTAAGTAGTTTGAAGAGTTCATTTATTGAAACCTCCTCTGTATTGCCAAGGTGATAAATTTCTCCACTATTTCCTTTATTCATTAATATATCAAGGCCATCGATTAAGTCATTAACATAACAGAAGGCTCTAGTTTCTGTTCCATCACCTTGAATTTTAAAATCTTCATTAAAATTGTTTGACTGAATTTTAATAGCTCTATTAATAAATTGAGGTATAACGTGTTTAGAGCCCATATCGGGTCCATAAATATTATGAGGTCTAAAAATACAAGCATTTGATATCCTGTTTGCTTTCAAATATGCTAATGTCAATTGTTCAGATATGATCTTAGAAGCTCCATAAGAATATCTTGCTTCAGTTGGATTTGGAACAATTAAAGCTGTTTTTTCATCTGTTGGGACTACTTTTGCAGTTTGATATACTTCTGCACTCGAAGCAACAATTAGTTGTGGGATTTCATTTTCTTCTACAGCACGTAAAATATGTAAGATTCCATATACTCCAACATCTAAGACAATATCAGGATGATTATAAAAATTTTCTGTACCATTTAATGCCGCCAGATGAAAAATACAGTCGATAGACTTTGATATTTCAACAAGCTTATCTTTTTCAGAAACTAGATCTAATTTAATAAAATTTACATCATCTTTTACCGACTTTAATCTAACTTCAGAGCCCCTCAGATTATTATCAACAACGGTAACTTGATGTCCTTTTTCCACCATGTACCTTGCAAGATATGCTCCAATAAAGCCTGTTCCACCAGTTATTAGTATTTTTTTCATTTATTTATGCTTCCTAAATTTCCTAAATGAATATAATTATTACCCAATGATTTCAAGGGGAGATGATAAAAATTATTCCAAAAATCAAATATGAAACCTGTTTCATTAAGTCTAGATTTAAAATATTCAATTCCATTATTCTTAAAGTGAGGGTGGTTATTAAGAATGCATATTAAATCAAATTTTTCTTGTGAGTTATTTAGATCACAAACATTTCCATATTTGGACAAATCATTATCTGAAACTATAGGATCAGATAAAAATATATCAAAATCATTGTGATTAAATTCATCAAGAAACTTTAAACCCATAGAACCTCGAAGATCATTAGTTTCTGGAACACCCTTAAATGCAAGGCCGCATAAAAGTATTCTTGCTGATTTTCTTGCAATACTTTCTTTTAAAGAATCTGCTACAAGCTTTAACTGACTTTCATTAGTTTTTCTTGATGCGTTAGTAATGTGCATATCAACATTTTTTGCTTTTGCAGCTAGTGAAAAAATATGAGGATCTTTTTCAAGACATGGTCCTCCAACAGGACCAGGTAATGGTATATTTGTTCTTGAATAATCAACTTTACCTGAATTAATTACTTCATAACAGTCTACAGAATATGCATCGCAAACTTTTGATATCTCATTAGCAAATGCAAAACTAACATCTCTATAAGTATTGTCACATAGTTTAATGATTTCAGCAGTTTCCCATGAAGCTACATGAACAATTTTTGGAGTTAAATAAGAAAATAGTTTATTACATCTTATTTTAGTATCTTCATTAGAAGTGCCTATTATTTGAGGCAAAGTTCTTAATTCTTCAAGAGCTTTTCCCTCTAATGTTCTCTCTGGGCACATTGCAATATGATAATTCTTATCAGTTAAAGATAGCTCATTATCAATAATTGCAGTTACTCCTATGGAAACTGTTGATCTTAAGATGATAAGACTGTCATCATTCATTGCTCCAATTACTTGTTTTGTTGCATTCAATACCATATCAATTCTTGGGGTTCCAGATGAATCTAAAGGAGTTCCAACAGTAATAATATAAGAGCTAAAATTATTAGCTTTTGGTATTTCTTTACCATATTTAAATAATCCTGACTTTAATGAGTCTGCCAATGGAGAATCTAAACCCTGTTCTTTAAAGTGGGCTTTACCATTGTCTAGACAGCTCAAGACCTCTTCATTGATTTCAACTCCGTAAACGTTAATACCAACTTCAGCAAAAGCTACAGCCAAAGTCATTCCTACATAACCTAGCCCAATAATACAAATACTTTCTTGTTCCTTCATGATTGCACCTAAATTTATTATTTTAAAGTCAGTTTATTTCTTATATAAAAAAATGGTTTCATTAAAAATCTTATTATATGTGCTGCAAGCCTAAGAAAGAAAAAAATAATCATATGATAATCTTTGAAGCCATATCGAGTTAAAGAATCCATATATTCTCCCATAGCAGCATACTTATATTTATCACTAATACCTCCCTCTTTCATGAACGTGTGACTTGGAATTCTCTTAAATGGAATACCTAAATGTCTAGCCCTAAGAAGCCAATCGGTATCCATCCCAATATTTTTACTTAATGTAAAATTTCCATTGATTTTTATAACCTCTTTTGAGAAAAATACTGAGGGATGCATAAATCCAAAATATAATAATAATTTTATCTTTGAGTTATATTTTCCAATTATTTTTTTTACCTTAAGATAGTCTTTATCAACCCAAGTTACATCGCCATATCCTATAAACGGTTCATTTTCTGATACAAAAAAACTAAGGATATTTTTAAAGACATTTTTATCATAGTAATCATCGGAGTTCAGGATGCCAATAATGTCACCTGAACATCTTTGCAAACCTTTATTCCAAGCGTCAGCGATACCTAAATCTTTTTCAGAAATTACATGAGAATTATGAGGTTTGTTTTTTTCTATAACCTGCAATGTATTATCGGTAGAAAGGCCATCAACGAAAATAATTTCATAATTTTCATAGCTCTGTTCTTTTATTGAGTTAATAGCTTTTAAAATATTATCTTCGGAATTAAAAGAAGCCATAATAATAGAAAATTTAAGATTGTTCATAACGACCTGATAATTTTATGGCTTGATTCCAAACAATTTTGGAATCTCTAATAAATAAAAAATAACCTGTGATTATCCCTTTAGCTGTAGCTAAAGAAATATCTCTTTGTAAAGGCTTATTATAATTTCTAATTAATCCAAATATTGAACCTATTATCTTTCTATAAAACCGCATTAGAAAAAATATGTTTCTCTTTACATATGATGGTGAGTAATCATATATGCAGGTTCTATATATTTCATGAATATAAACTGACTTACAAACTCCAAAAGTATTATTAATTAAATAATTTTTTGTGAGTCTATCCCTTGAAAATAAGTGAGTGAATCTTAACTTATCCGATATACATATATCATATCCCATTAATTTTATTGCCAGACTAAGTTCAACATCTTCGCCACCAATATTAATTGGGACTGATGCCTCTGTTCTTGCAGGATTAAGAAAGAATTTAAATCCATTTTCTCTTAGTAGGTTCCAAGCTTCTAACTTAATCATAGATCCAGCGCCCCAAACCCAATCATTAGTGGTATTTTGTTGAGGAGATCCAATTGCAAAAACAGATTTATTTGATTCAAACCAATCAGGTAGTATGTAGGATTTATCAGCCAAACCATATGAACTAAAACATCCAATATTATTATCTTTAATTAAATCTAAAGCATTATCAAGGTAATCACACTCTAAAATATTATCATCATCTAAAATCACAACATAGTCACCAACGCATTTATCAAGACCCATTTCTAATGCTGGTGATTTACCCGGTTTATTGCATTTCAGTATCGAGTGACTAAGATCTGAATTTTTTAGAGTATTAGAAAAAATATCAAGAGTGTTGTCGGACGATTCATAGTCAACTATTACTATTTCTTTAATACGGTCAATTCTATTTTGGTTTAAAACTGAGTGCAAACATTTTAAAATTGCTTGCTCGCTATTTCGTGTACAAATTAGAAATGAAAAATTCATATTAAATTTATAATGTTGCTAATATGTATCCAAAGAAACACAGAGAAACTTAATCTAGTCTATTGAAAATCCAGCTTCAGTAGCATCTTTATAAAACATTTTGACTGTATCAAGAGAATATTCATCGAGATCCATTCCGATATCATCCATAGCTTTAATTAAAGATGGTGTCATTGTAATGATATCGCAACCACACCTTTCTGCTTGAATAACATTAAAGACTTCTCTTGTGCTCGCCCATAGTATCTCAATGTTTGGATAATCTTTTGTGAGACTTACTGCATATTGCATTGTTGGTTCTGGGTCTATGCCTGCATTAGCAATCCTTCCAGCAAATATAGAAATAATTGCGTTAGATTCTTTATTCAATGAATCAAAAACATTTTTAATATGCTCTTCAGTAAATAATGCTGTAACATTTAAATTAACACCCTCGTTTGAAAGTTTTTGAATTAAATTATAGGTATACTCTTGCTTGGTATTGGAAACAGGTATTTTTACGTATACATTTTTACCTAACGCATTAATCTTTAAGGCTTGATCATACATCTCATCTAAATCGTCTGAAAATACTTCGAATGATATAGATTTATCAGTAATTTTACTAAGGGCATCCCTAGCAAATTCAACATAATTCTTAACCCCATCTTTTACCATTAAAGTAGGATTGGTAGTAAAACCATCTACATTTCCAGAAATATTATCTTCGACCATTTTTTCAACATTAGCGCCATCAGAATATATTTTTACATTTAAATTTTTCATTTTGTAGATTCCCATTTTGTTTCATTTACAGCTACGCTTGGATGCGATATTAATAAATGCCATAGGACAGCTTGCCAGCCCTCTGTATGCGGTGTAACTAGAGATTCATCAATAGTAGGTATAACCATTGTTAGCTCACTAGATTCCTTAGTATAACCTCCATCTCTGCCTACAACGCCAATAACTGAAGCGCCCAAATCGTTAGCAAGGCTAACGCAATTAACCAGATTTACACTGATATTCTTTTCCTTACTTCCTCCACCCACAGAAAAAACAAATAATGCGTCATTAGAATTAAATTTACTTACTTTTAGCCAATTGGAATAAGCAGTATCCCAACCATCATCGTTAACTCTTGCTGTAAG
>MDTG01365740.1_pt1 | contig 25282 bp, 20 predicted proteins | sample 811421 | NCBI WGS metagenome assembly MDTG01 (sample SAMN05326645, study PRJNA326480) | marine metagenome | isolation source: seawater | place: Pacific Ocean: South East | collected 2011 | reverse complement strand
TGCTGAAGGTGCATGTGATTGTGATGGAAATATTGACCTAGGCTGTGGGTGTGGTGAAGAAGCTCCTTCTGGTTGTGATAATGCCTGTGGCTCTGTATTGGAATTTGATGAATGTGGTGTGTGTGGTGGCTCAGGCTCAGAAGACAATTTTGATTGCGATGGTAATTGTTTAGTTGAAGTTGATTGTAATGGTGTATGTGGTGGAAGTGCGATTTTAGATGAATGTGGTATATGTGGTGGTGAAGGTATTGCTGAAGGTACATGTGATTGTGATGAAAATATTTTTGATTGTGCTGGCGCATGTGGCGGAAATGCAGTTTTAGATGAATGTGGTGAATGTAATGGTAGCGGTGCAGAATTCTTATGTGAGGATGGTTCTCTTGCATGTAATGAAGATAGTTGTAATAATTTTAATGGTTGCGATCTTCCCTTGAATTCATTTTACATACTAGATAATGATATTTTATATAGCTCAGATGTTGCCATTGCAGGATTCCAATTTGATGTTGATGGATCAATAGTCACAAGTGTGTCTGGTGGCGATGCAGAATTAGCAGGCTTTACAGTTTCTTCAGGCGGCACAACTGTACTTGGGTTTTCATTTAGCGGTGCAACTATACCTGCAGGTTGTGGAATTTTAACTAGCTTAGTCACCAATGGATCTGATGCTTCCGGGTTAAGTTCTATTATTATATCAGACTCTAATGGACAAAGCGTTAATTTTACTTACTTTAATGGTGATGAGTATTGTCCTAGCGGAAACTATGACTGCAACAATCTTTGTGATGGTAATGCTGCTGAAGACGAATGCGGTATATGTGATGGAGAAAATGAATGTTTTGGCTGTACGGATAGTGGTGCGCTTAATTATGATTTAGAAGCGAGTATTGATGATGGCAGTTGTGAATATTTTGATTATTCTAATGCAATTCACATAAATGAAATTCATTACAATCCAAGTTTAGATTTGCAAGGTTCAGATGCTAACTATGAATTTATAGAATTATATAATACGTTAGATGAAGACATTTCATTATCAAATTGGTTATTAGAAACATCAAATATCAGCTTTACATTTCCTGCTAATACTACAATTAGCTCTCAAGAATATTTATTATTATCAAGAGAAACAGGGCTATATGAAGATAGTGTGATTTGGGGCTCTGAGAGACTTGAGAACAGCGCTGATTTTATATCATTATATGATAGCCAAGATCAACTGGTAGATTTGGTCGAATTTTCGGATTCTGCACCTTGGCCAACATCTGCAGATGCAGGAGGCAGTTCATTAGAATTGTTAAGTGTAGATTTGGATAACAATAATTCAGCAAGCTGGCAGTCAAGCTTTAATATTGGAGGAACTCCTGGATTAATGAACTATATCCCTGTTTTTGGCTGTACTGACAGCTCTGCTTGCAATTTTGATTCTAATGCCTCAGAAAATGATGAAAGCTGTGTGTTCGCAGAATTAAACTTTGATTGTGATGGTAATTGTTTGGCTGATATTGATTGCAATGGTGTATGTGGCGGAACATCTCAATTGGATGATTGCGGGGTATGTGATGGAGATGGTTTAAATTGTGTTGAGGGATGTACAGATAGTTTAGCTACTAATTATAATTTAAATGCTACCCTTGATGATGGAACATGTTTTTATGCTGGTAATAATTATCCAAATTGGGATACTGATTTCGATAGTGTGCTAGATAATTTTTCTGATTATGAATACTCCTCTTCAATTACAGGATTAGTTTTTAATGAAAATGTAAGTGTTTTGGGTGAAAATGATATGTTGGCTGCTTTCGCAGGTGATGAGTTAAGAGGTGTAGCGCAAGCCATATCAGTTCCTACGGCTTTGGGTCATGAATTATCATTCTTTATTTTAATTTATTCAAATTTAGATCAAGGTGATAATCTTAATTTTAAATATTATAGTTTTAATGAAGACCAAATTTATGATTTGAATGAACAATTAATGTTTACATCAGATGAGTTTTTAGGTGATGTGGATAACCCCTTTATTTTTACTTATGGTGATTATGATTATTATTATAATATGTCATTGGAAAATACTGGAAGTTCAACACTATTTATTTTTAATGATACAGTTAATTTAGAATATGGTGATGAAATAGGTATTTTTGATTTAAATGGAATTCAGAACTCTGATTATGAGTGTGAAGAAAGTGTCTTTGGGGAAACTCTTGTTGGTAGCGGAATGTGGCAAGGTTCTCAATTAGAAGTTGTTGCAATTGAGTCTGTAGATCTTTGTGATTTTGGTGGATTTCAATTAGCTGGTTATCAAAATGATAATGAAATCATTATTAAAGTTTGGTCAGCTTCTGAACAAGTAGAGTACTATGCTGTTGCAGATTATTTTATTGGTCAAAATTTATTTGGAGAACCTTTATACGTTATTGATAGTTTGAATTTAGTTCCAGAATCAGAATTTTTTGTTGAGATATCGCCACTATCTTTAAATTTAGTTTCCATGAATGTAGCAACCGCTAATCACAGCGTTGAAGATATGTTTGGACATGATATTTTATTAATTTTCGATGATAATTCAAATTTCTATATTCCTGATTACGAAATTAATCAAATTGAAAATTATAATTTTGCTGAAGGATATATGATGTTTGCAGATCATTCTATGGAAATGAATATTTCAGGTCAAGCAATTAGTCACAACCATCCAATTGTTTTAGACCCCTATAAGGCAAATATGATTCCATACTTTCATGATTCGTGTCTACCTGTAGATTATGCATTTTCAAGTTTAAGTGATCAGATATTATTGGTTAAAGATGATCAAGGATTATATTATATCCCTAATCAAAACATTAATACTTTAGAATCCGTATGCCCTGGAAATGCGTATATTGTATTTTTAAATTCAGATATTTCTGTAGAGTTTAGTTATCCAGAAATGATTTCTAATCGACAAATTAGTAATTCAGAACCTATAAATGCTAATTTATCCAAATTAGCAGATCATTCAATTTACAAAACAGGAATTTCGACTCCGATTATTATTAATGAATTTATAGGTGATTATATCCCCGGTGATGATTTGGTAGTATTTGCAAACAATATTCCGGTTGGGGTGAGTGAAGTTTCGGGAGAGTTTCCAATTGTCATATCTTCATGGTCGCAATTTGAAACCAGCAGTTATAAATTGCCTGGATATGACACAGGTGATGAAATTTCAGTTAAACTATATAGAAATAATGAATATATTGATGTAGTATCCACTTTGAGTTCAGATTATTTTGGAACTGAAAGTATTATCACTGGTACCATTGAAAACTTACAAGATGTAAACATTGTTAATAATTTTAGAATTAATGACATATATCCTAACCCATTTAACCCATTAACTAACATTTCTTTAGAAGTTAATCAAGGCGGAAATTATTCTTTTATGGTTTATGATATGTTGGGTCAAGTTGTATATGAGTCAGAATTAGAATATGCCAATCCTGGGAGCTATGATATTCAGTTCAATGGACAAAATTTATCTTCAGGAACTTATATTGTTTTAATTGCAAATTCATTTGATAAGGTTGCAAAAAAAATCACCTTGCTTAAATAGGATTTTATTGTAATTCCATTATATCTGCATTAAGTTTGAAGATTATATGATGTATAGATAAGGAGTTTAAAATGAGTTTTAGAATAGATAGAATGAATGTAGGCCCATGGGGAAAAGTAATGGCATATTTTGATGTTGTTTCTAGCGAGGGCTTTTCAATGAAGGGCTTTAAGTTGGTTGATGGTATTAATGGTTTATTTGTCAGCGTTCCAAGTCAAAAAGGTACTGATGAACAAGGTAATCCTAAATATTTTGACACGATATGGATTGAATCTAAAGAATTGCGTCAAGAACTAAACGATCTCGCAATTGAAACGTATAATCAAAAGAATAACAGTAATAACTCTGAAGCTGTTAATTATAATAATCAAAATAATTACTCTTCAAATAATACCGGTTCAAATTTATCCGCTGAAAATACAACAGAACAGACAAATCAGGATAATAGCGGAGAATCGAACACAGATAATATAAAGTCTTTTTCAGATGATGAGGTGCCCTTTTAACTAATTCTATGAAGTTTTTATTTTCTTCAATTGGGCAGAAGGTGCAAATTGCTTTATCTGGAATTTTATTAGCAATATTTTTACTTTTTCATTTATTTAATAATTTTGCTTTATTTGCCGGAAAAGATACTTTCAATGCAATGGTAAAGTTTTTAGAGTCTATTAAGCCCATAATTAGAGTTATGGAATTTGGATTATTGGGCATTCTTTTAGTGCATACTATCAATGCATTTAGAATCACCTTATATAATAAAAGTGCCACTGGTTCAAAATATAAATATAATGCTCAGGGCGAAACATCATTAATTAATTCTCGCACAATGGCTATTTCTGGAACTATAGTTTTATTGTTTTTGATAATCCATCTTGGTTTTGTATGGTTGACATACCAGACAACAGATTCACATGATTATTATCAAATCTTATTACAGAATAAAATTGGTTTTTTGGGTCATACTCCTACTGCTGTTTTTTATATTATTTCTATTATGGCAATTGGGATGCACTTAAGACATGGGTTCCAATCAGCACTAAAAACATTTGGAATCAGTGAAAAAAGTAAATTTGGTATTTTATATAAATTTGCAATTTTGTTTTGGGCTATTATACCATTTGGTTTTTTGATTATCGTTATAGCAATTCAAGCGGGTATAATCAGTTAATGGATTCATAGTTTGTATACAAATATTTTTTTTTGTCTTCAAATATATAAATAAAAAATTCAGACGAATATTTTATAATTAAAAGGAATAATTTCCTGCATGTCTACAAATACTTTTTTGTCTACAAATTTTAATTACTTGCAAATATTGCGATATTTTTATTAAATTCATATATAGTTTGAAATGAGGAAAATACTTGGAGTTAAAAAAAGAAATTTATGGTTTTGACCCTAAGATCTTAAGTGATTTTTTAGAATTAAATCCATCAATACCTAAAGGAACCTTCCAAATAAAAAAAAGAGGAAGCGGCGTATATTGGTATTATACGTTAAGTGCAAATACTGCGTCTAGAGTAAAATATTTATGCAAAGCCTATATATCAAAAAATCATCCCAATGAAAGTTTTGAACTTGCTTTAAAAAGTTTATCTCACAAGTTCAACTACAATATTAAATTAGATTCCAATGAACCAACCGGAGATCTGCAAAGCAAATGGACAAATCATAAATTCTCAATGAATTTGGTTAATCCTGCAAATAAACGAAAATATAATATTATTGTTGTTGGCACAGGTTTAGCAGGGGCTTCTGCTTGTGCTACTTTAGCTGAATTAGGTTATAATGTCGATGCTTTTTCGTTTCATGAATCGCCTAGAAGAGCTCATAGTATTGCTGCACAAGGAGGCATTAATGCAGCGAAGAATTATAGAAATGATGGTGATAGTATCTATAGATTGTTTTATGATACAATCAAAGGTGGTGATTATAGAGCTCGAGAATCTAATGTGTATAGATTAGCAGAAATTAGTAATAATATTATAGATCAATGCGTTGCTCAAGGTGTTCCATTTGCTAGAGAATATGGGGGTTTATTAGATAATCGTTCTTTTGGTGGAGCGCAAGTATCAAGAACCTTTTATGCTAGAGGTCAAACTGGCCAGCAACTACTTCTAGGTGCTTATTCTGCTTTAAGTAGACAAATGCATTTAAATAAGGTTAAATTTCATTCAAGAACAGAAATGGTGGATGTTATTGTAATTGATGGTCATACTAAAGGAATTATAACTAGAGATTTATTAACAGGAGAAATTAAAGCTCATTTAGCAGATGCAGTAATCTTGGCTACAGGTGGCTATGGCAATGTTTTTTATTTATCAACAAACGCAATGGCAAGTAATGTCACTGCTGCGTGGCGTGCACATCGTAAAGGTGCATTGTTTGCTAATCCAAGCTTTTGTCAAATTCACCCAACATGTATACCTGTATCGAGTGATCATCAATCAAAGTTAACTTTGATGAGCGAAAGTTTAAGAAATGATGGTAGAGTTTGGGTACCTAAGAAAAAAGGAGATACAAGAAATCCAAAATCTATTCCAAATGATGAAAGAGATTATTACTTAGAACGAATTTATCCTTCTTTTGGTAATTTAGTTCCAAGAGATGTTGCCTCAAGAAGAGCTAAAGAAATGTGTGATGCAGGCCATGGTGTAGGCGATACAGGCTTGGCAGTTTATTTAGATTTTGAAGATGCGATTAATCGTTTAGGAGAATCTGCAGTTGCCTCTAAGTATGGAAATTTATTTGATATGTATAAACAAATTACTGGAGAAAACCCCTATAAAACTCCGATGAAAATTTATCCAGCAATACATTATACCATGGGTGGATTATGGGTTGATTATAATTTAATGAGTAATTTGCCAGGTTTATTTGTAATAGGTGAAGCTAATTTTTCTGATCATGGCGCTAATAGACTTGGTGCAAGTGCATTAATGCAGGGTTTAGCAGATGGGTATTTTGTGGTACCGAATTGTGTTGGAAACTATTTGTCTACTCAAAATCCAAATAATATTGATTTAAATCATCCTGTAGTACAAGAAGATTTAGAAAATGCTAATTCATTTTTTAATAATATGTTAGATATTAAAGGAAATTTAACTGTGGATGATATTCACAAGAAACTTGGTAAATTAATGTGGGATTATGTAGGCATGGCAAGAAATGAAAAAGGCTTGAACTTTGTGTTAGAAGAAATCGAAAAATTGAAAAATGAATTTTATACTAACGTGAATATCCCTGGAAATAATATTTTTAATCCAGAATTAGAAAAAGCAGGCAGATTAGCAGATTTTTTAGAGCTAGGTCAGTTAATGGCTATAGATGCTTTAGATAGAAATGAATCTTGTGGAGGACACTTTAGAGAAGAATATCAAACAGATGAAAATGAAGCATTGCGAAATGATCAGGATTATGCATATGTATCAGCATGGGAGTTTAATCCAGATATTAAAAAATCTCGACTACACAAAGAAAAATTAAAATTTAAAAATGTAAAATTAACTTCTAGGAGTTATAAATAATGCAATTAACATTAAAAATTTGGAGACAGTTGAATAATGATACGCCTGGTTATTTGGAAATTCATGATTTAGATGGTGTAACAGGAGATATGTCGTTTTTAGAGATGTTAGATTTACTTAATAATAAATTAGTTCGTGAAAATAAAGAGCCTATAGTTTTTGACCACGATTGTAGAGAAGGTATTTGCGGCACATGTGGAGTAGTTATTAATGGACGTCCACATGGCCCTCTATCAGGTGTAACAACTTGCCAATTACATATGAGGACATTTAATAATGGCGATACAATTGTTATTGAACCATGGAGAGCAAAATCCTTCCCAATTATCAAGGATTTATCAGTTGATAGAACTTCATTTGATCGTATTATAGCATCAGGAGGTTACATATCGGTTTCAACAGGCCAAGCTAACGAGGCTAATGCCACTCCAATTCCAAAAGCAGATGCAGATTCAGCTTTTGAATCAGCTACTTGTATTGGTTGCGGTGCGTGTGTTGCATCATGTAAAAATTCTTCTGCAATGTTATTTGTTGGTGCTAAAGTAACCCATTTATCATTACTGCCACAAGGCCAGACAGAACGATCTAGCAGGGCCCAGAGCATGGTTCAGGCAATGGATCAAGAAGGTTTTGGGAATTGCACTAATACTGGAGCCTGTGAAGTTACGTGCCCTAAAAATATATCTGTTGATAATATTGTGAAATTAAATAAAGAATTTATTAAATCAAACTTGTAATATAGTTATTTATTTAAATTTGAATACAACAGGAATCGTAACCCATACGGCAACTTTTTTACCATTGTTTTTAGCAGGAATCCATCTTGATTTATTTACAGCATTTAAGGCTGATTGGTCCAAGCTTTCAAACACTCCTTTCATAATATATGCATTCTTTGGAATACCTTTTTTATTAATGAAAGCGGCAATAATTACTTTTCCTTCTAAACCTGCAGATTTGGCTAGCTCAGGGTATTGAACTAATTCTCCAACACTCATACCAGGATATGGCTTAGGGTCAACTTCTCTTGCTATAAATTCAAATTTATTATTTGAATCAGCAGCTGGAGCTTCCCAATCATCAAAGTCTTCCAAATCTGTATCTTCTATAGTAATATCTTCATCAAAGAATTCATCTTCAGATGCTACAGGAACAGAAGGTCTTGGTGGTGGCTCAGGTAGTTTGATTTGTTCAGTTTGAGGTTTATCAAAAGTTTCAATTTCTTCTTGAATTGTTTTTTCAAATTTTTGAGCCTCTCCTAAAAATCTAGGGAAAGTATAAAAGGATAGAGATATAAAGACTAAAACTCCAAATGTTACTTGTCTAATTCTAACCGGATAATATGCTAATAATGGATCTATCTTCATTTATTGTTCAGTTAATGCTGAGTAATTTAATTTTAATGCCTGAGCCTTTCTTAATTCTGTATGAATATCAGAAATAGTTTTCATTAAACTATTTTCATCAGATTTTAGTGAAACAGTTAATTTTGGATCATTAGAAATTTTTTGATACATTAATTCAGCTAAATTCACAATACTAACAATTTTATCATCTACAGAAATCAAACCATCTTTAGTAGCCCAAATATAAGATGTGTGTCGCTTGCTTTCTAGCTTCTCAATCGTTTTAGCTCTAGGCAATAAAACATCTAGACCTTCAAATTCACGCATTACAGTAGTTACCATAAAGAAAATTAGCAACATAAAAATTATATCCGGCAATGAGGATGTAGATATTTCGCTTTTTTCTTTATTTTTTCTATTTAGTTTCATATTTAAAAATCAGGATTTGCGATAGATATTTTAGTCGCATTAGCTTGTTTTAATTGATCAAGAACCTGTATATAATGTTTATACTTAGTTCGTTTAGTAGTTAATACCGAAAAAATAACATTAGAGTTTTGATTAATTCTTTTTAAAGCAATAGATTTAATATCTTTAATTCTGCCAGGGCTATCATCAACTAGAACCTTGCCCTGATCATTGACTAAAATATTTACAATATTGCTCTTATTAACTTCTAATTCATTTCCATCAGCAGGCAAAATTAGACTTATCCCCTTATCTAATGAAATTGTAGTTGTAACTAGAAAGAATACTAGTAATAAAAAAGCAATATCAGCCATAGATGACGAATTGATTTCCTGCATTGGTCTTCTTTCTTTTATAATCATAAGATTTATTTTCTATCAGTTATACTTTTTAGTAGCATAGACGTACTCTTTTGAAGAGTAACAATTTGATTATCAATAATGTACATCACAGCATTTTGAAGCAATTGCAATACTACAGCACATACAAGACCAAAAGCAGTTGTTAATAAGGCTACAGAAATACCTCCAGCAACTACAGCAGGTGATATATCATTTGCCATTTTGATATCGTTAAATGCTTGAATCATTCCCCATACAGTCCCTAAGAAACCCAGCATAGGAGCAATTGCAATGCATAAAGAAATCCAAGTCATATTTTTTTCTAAAGATGCCATTTCAATAGCTCCAGATTGGTCTAATGCTTTTTCAGCAGCAGCTTCTCCTAAATGAGCTCTATCAAGTGCAGCAGAACATAAATTAGCAACTGGCCCTATTGCCCCAACACATAAATCTTGTGCAGCTTTTATGCTATCATTTTCAACAGTTTGAGCAACATTTGCAGCAAAGTCTTCCTTTGAAGCTAAACCTTTTATTAGGTGATAAAGTCTTTCTCCTACAAAAACAAATCCCACAATGAAGACAAATAAAATAGGCCACATGAATCCGCCACCATCAATGAATAATTGTACCATTTGCACACTCCTTTTTAAATATTTAACATAGAAATTTAAGCTTTAAACAGCTTATTGTGAAATAAAAATTTAATTTAATATAGATTTTGCTAATTTTAAATTTTCAAGCGCAGCTTGAAACTGTTTATCCTGATTTAGTAAAGTTTTATAATACATGTTCTTATCATATAAACTTTTATTAACTTCAGCAAGTATATTATTTGATATATAATCCCAATCAATCTGCAGGCTATCTTCATCTAATTTATTAAAGCTATTGTGATTATTTTTTTCTGCCCATTTTTTAAAATTCTTGAGCGATATTAATCTATTGCCGTATTTGCTGTCATTTTTAATTTCATTGGCAAATTTAAATATTAATCGATCAGGGTTAAATAATAATTTTCGAGAATCTTCACTCAACACATCATTTTTTATATAAACATCTGGAGTAATGCCTCCACCTCCGTAAACAGCTCTCCCCTTTTTAGTATAAAATTGAGGAAGACTGTCTAAGTGAGAGATTTCTCGATTTTGGCTATTTAAATCATCATAATAATCATATAGTCCATCACTGAAATCCCTTTGAATTAATCTACCTGATGGAGTAAAATACTGCGCAATTGTTATACGGGCAGCAGAACCATCTTGTAATGGTATTTGACGTTGAACCAGCCCTTTGCCAAAACTAGTTTCTCCAACAACAATACCCCTATCTAAGTCTTGCATTCCACCAGCAATTATTTCACTTGCACTTGCAGATGATCGATTAATTAATATGATGACTGGAAATTTTTTATCCAAATAATTTTGAGTTGCATAAAATGTCTCATTAGCTTGCGGAATTCTTCCTTTGGTATATAAAAGTTTATCATTTGAATTGATAAACATATCTAACAATTCAACAGCTTGATCCATTAGCCCGCCACCATTATTTCTTAAATCTAAAACTAAATTTTTCATTCCATAATTTTCTAGGGAATCAATTGAAGTAGCAATTTCTTTGAATGTTTTTTTTGCAAATCTATTAACTTTTATATATCCTGTATTTTGATTATATAAAAAAGATGCTAACACACTAGTAATTGGAATTTTATCTCTAATCAATATCACATCAAAATTATCTACTCCTGAACGACTAACTGTTATGGTTACTGAAGATCCTTTTGGCCCTCTAAGTTTTTTAATTACTTCATCTTGTTGAATTTTATATGCAGATTCTCCATTAATTTTTACAAACTGATCTCCGGCCATTAAGCCCGCCCTCTCAGATGGCGTTTCTGGAATCGGAGAAATAACAGTAATAAATCCATCTAATATAGAAAATTCAATGCCTATCCCTTCAAATTCTTGATCAAAAGTTTCTTTAATTTTTTCAAATTCTTCAGAAGATATATATGAGGAATGCGGATCGAGAGTTTCTAACAAGCCCCTTATAGAGCCCTCAATCAATTCTTCAATATCAGGCTCTTCAACATATATTTCATCAACTAAATTAAGTACATAGGTTAATTTGTTAAGAGAGTTAAAGTAACTAGAAGCACCTGATTTTGCTGCAAAAAAAATAAGGCAAGAAATGACTAGAATAGTTAAAATTTTTAAAATTTTCATATTAAAATAAGCAATAATTAATATACAAATTTAAACAAAATATTGTTTTATCTATAGCTATATTTATGCTAGTTTTAAAGTTAGATAAAATAAAAGATTTATATTAATGTCGTCAAAAAATTATATTAATGTTAAAGGAGCACGAGCTCATAATCTTCAAAATATTGATGTAAAAATTCCACGAAATAAATTAGTAGTGATTACTGGCTTATCTGGTTCAGGGAAATCTTCTTTAGCATTTGACACAATTTATGCAGAAGGCCAGCGAAGATATGTAGAATCACTTTCTACTTATGCGAGACAATTTTTAGGAATCATGAATAAGCCAGATGTAGATACAATTGAAGGTTTGTCTCCTGCAATTTCTATTGAACAAAAAACTAAGAGTAGAAACCCTAGATCAACAGTTGGAACAATTACAGAGATTTATGATTATTTGAGATTATTATTTGCGAGAATTGGAGTTCAGAAATGTTATAAATGTAATGAAATTATTAGCAAGCAATCTCCTCAGCAAATTGTAGATCAAATTTTTAAACTTGATAAAAAAAGTAAAATTTTTATTATGGCTCCTATTGTAAATCAAAAAAAAGGTGAATTTAAAACTTTATTTGCTAGTTTATTAAAAGAAGGATTTATTAGAGCGAAAATTGATAATAAAAATACCTTATTAACTAAAAATTTAAAATTAGTAAAAAATAAAAAACATAATATAGATGTTATAATTGATCGTTTAATTTTAGAGAAAAAATATAAAGATCGATTAGCTGCAGCTGTAGATCTTGCTTTAAAATTAGGGAAAGGATTGATTAAAGTTGAAATTGATAATCACACAGAATATTTATTTAATGAAAATTTATCATGCATTAAATGTGGAATATCTTTTAAAGAATTAGAACCTAGATTTTTTTCTTTTAATTCACCGCTTGGGGCATGCGATGATTGTGATGGATTGGGAACTGAAATGAAAATTGATCCAAAAAGAGTTATCCCCAATCCTAAATTAAATATTTTAAGAGGATGTATTGCTCCAATTGGAATTTCTAAAGATAATTGGCAATGGAAAATTTTAGAATCATTATCAAAAGATTACAATTTTTCTCTGGCCACTCCTTGGCAAAAATTACCAAAAAAAATTCAAAATATTATTTTATATGGCAACCCTAATGATGAAAAAAAAGTTTTCACATTTAATTCTCCTCGATTTAAAGATAAAATTTGGAATTATGAATTTGAGGGTATAATCAATAATCTAGAGCGAAGATACCAAAGCACTAAATCTAATCATGCAAGAGATTGGATACAGCAATTTATGGCAATACAAAACTGCTCATCATGCAATGGATCTAGATTAAAGCCAGAGTTTCTTTCTGTATATATCAATAATAAAATCATAACGGACTTAACCAATCAAAGCATACATGATTTAATTAGTTTTTTTAAAAATATTAAATTAAAAAATATTCAAAAAAATATTGGTAAAGATATAATTAAAGAAATTCAAACGAGATTAGAATTTTTATCAAACGTAGGATTGGAATATTTAAGTTTAAGTAGAAGTGCACAGACATTATCAGGAGGGGAATCTCAAAGAATTAGGTTGGCAGCTCAAATTGGATTACAATTAGTTGGGGTTTTATATATTTTAGATGAACCATCAATTGGTTTACATGCTAGAGATAATAGTAGATTGATTAATACGCTTATCAAATTACGTGATTTAGGCAATACAGTAATTGTTGTCGAACATGATGAAGAAATGATGGAAGCGGCAGACTGGATTATTGATATTGGTCCAGGTGCAGGAATTAATGGAGGAAAAATAATTGCTGAAGGCTCACCTTCAACAATTAAAAAGAATACAAATTCTATTACAGGTCAATATTTATCTGGTAAAAAAAATATTATTAATCATTTTACTAAAAGGGATTCAAAAAATAAAAAAATAGTTTTACATAATGCTAGCGGGAATAATTTAAAAAATTTAAGTGTTTCAATTCCTTTAAATAAGTTTGTTTGTGTTACAGGGGTATCTGGTTCTGGCAAATCATCCCTTATTAATCAAACTTTATTACCATTATTAATGCAACAATATTTTGGATCAAATATTAATTCTCTTAGCAATAAAGGGGTTGATGGATTATTATATTTGGATAAAGTAATTGATATTAATCAATCTCCCATTGGAAAAACTCCAAGATCTAATCCCGCTACTTATACTGGATTATTTACACAGATTAGAGAATTGTTTGCAAATGTTGAAGAATCCAAAATTAGGGGTTATCAAATTGGAAGATTTTCATTTAATGTCAAAGGTGGCAGATGTGAGACATGTCAAGGTATGGGAGTTTTAAAAGTTGAAATGCATTTTTTACCTGATATGTATGTTAAATGTGATGAGTGTAAAGGAAAAAGATTTAATAGAGAAACCTTGCAAATAAAATATAACAATAAAAATATAGATGATATTTTATCTTTATCCATTGATGAAGCGATACTTTTTTTTAAGAATCATAATACAATTAAAAGAAAATTAAGAACTTTAATTGATGTTGGATTAGGATATATTAAATTGGGACAACAGGCAACAACTTTGTCTGGCGGAGAATCTCAAAGAGTAAAATTATCTAAAGAGTTATCGAAGGTATATACTGGAAGAACCTTGTATATATTAGATGAACCTACAACAGGCTTACACTTTCAGGATATTCAGTTATTATTAAATGTATTACATAATTTAGTTGATAAGGGTAATACTGTTGTTATTATTGAACATAACCTCGATGTTATTAAAACCGCTGATTGGATTATTGATCTAGGGCCAAAAGGAGGAGATGAAGGTGGCCATATAGTGGCAGAAGGAGAAATTAATGACATTATTAAAAATGAAAAATCATTTACTGGTAAATTTTTAAAACAACATATTAATAAATGAAGCAAAAATCAACATATCCGTGGAGAAGTAAAAATATTTTGCAACAACCAGATTGGCAAGATAAGATATTATTAAATAATATTCTAGAACAAATTAAACAGTATCCCAATTTAGTATTTATTCAAGAAATCAATAATTTAAAAGAAGATTTATTATTAGCTGCAACAGGTAAAAAATTTATTATTCAAGGCGGGGATTGTGCTGAAACATTTAGTGATTTTAGTGAGTTGGCAATAAAAAATAAAATAAAAATAATATTACAAATGTCAGCTATTATACAATATAGCTCAACATTAGATGTTATTACAATTGGACGAATTGCAGGACAATTTGCAAAACCAAGATCTAACCATAATGAAATTCGCGAAGGTGTCAATTTACCATCTTATAGAGGTGATGCAATTAATGATTTAAATTTTAATGATAAAGATAGAAAAGCCAATCCTAAAAGATTATTACGAGCATATCATCAATCTGCAGCAACAATGAATTTAATTAGAAGGCTTATGATGGAGGGTTTTACAGATTTTAATAATATAAAATCTTGGAAATTGTCTTTTTTGGAACAATCTACCAGTGTTAAAAAATATAATAGTATAGCCAATAAAATTAAAGAAGCATTGCAGTTTGCGAAATTAGCAAATTTAGGTAAGTCAGATATGCAAAAAAAATTCTTTATATCGCATGAAGCTCTATTATTAAATTATGAAGAATCTTTTTTAAATTTCTCTATTAATGAAAAAAAATATTTTAATTGCTCATCTCATATGCTTTGGATCGGAGATAGAACACGAAATTTAAAGGATGCACATGTAGAATTTGCATCTCATTTAATCAATCCAATAGGAATAAAGATTGGACCCAGCATTGATTTGGAAGAAATAATTCCATTATGTAAAAAAATTAATCCAAAAAATAAATTAAATAAAATTATTTTGATTATTAGATTAGGTCTTAAGGAAATAGATAAAATTCTTCCTAAATTAATACATAAAATTAAAGCTAATAATTTAAATGTAATTTGGATGTGTGATCCTATGCATGGCAATACAATTACTTTGGATAATGGTATTAAAACTAGAGATTTTAATACTATTAAAGAAGAATTAGAAAGTTTTTTTATGATTCATAATTCTGAAGGCACTATTCCCGCAGGAGTACATGTAGAATTAACAGGTGAAGATGTGACTGAGTGTTTAGGCGGTATGAATAAGATTACAAATTCTGATTTAGGATCATACTATAATACTGCCTGCGATCCAAGGTTAAATTATGAACAAAGCTTAGAACTAGCTTTTTTAATTTCAAATTTATTACAACAAAGGGGGTAAATCATGTCCGATTTAAAAATCACAGGATATGGAGATGAATTAACTATTAATGGAATAAAATTAGGAGATTTATCTCCCGGTGACCATGAACAAATTGAATTAGATAAAGGAGGGCAAAATTATAGTCCATTAGAAAATGTAGTGGTATCACATGTAAAAGACTCATCTACTTTAATTTGTAGAAAACCCTCAAATAATGATATTGAAAAATATGTTGAGAATGAATTACTTGATGGATTATGCTGCTATTCAGCTGTAAATCAAGGACAGTTAAATCCAGAAATTGTAAATGCAGTTATACATCATTTGGATAAAGAAAAAATTCCGACTGTTCCAAGATCAATTAGGCATAAATATATGAGTGGTTTTTTATTAGCCGCAACTGAATTTACAAAAATGGACAGAGTAGTTCCTAAGGTTGCAGGAGTTGAATCATGGGAATTAACGTTTAAACTTTGCAGGCGTTGGGGTTATGAAGTTAAAAAAATACCACAAAATAAATGTATAATTGTAGGTGCAAAAGGAAACTTTCATGGTCGTTCAGTGTCAGCTATTTCAATGTCAGATGATCCAGATGCAAGAAATAATTTTGGACCTTTCGTTCCTGGTATTGAATTAGTTCCATATAATGATATTGATGCCTTAGAAAAATTATTTAATGAAAAAGGAGAATATATAGCTGCTTATTCTGTAGAACCGATTCAAGGAGAGGCTGGAGTTATTGTGCCTGATGATGATTATTGGCCAAAAGTTTCAAAGTTGTGTAAAAAACATAATATTCTTTTAGCATTTGATGAAGTACAAACAGGTTTTGGTAGAACAGGAGCTGATTTTGCACATCAATTATTTGGCGTTAAGCCAGATATTATGGGTTGCGGTAAGGCCGCAGGTGGCGGTATTTTACCAGTTTCTTTTGTTGCGGGAAGAGATGATGTAGTAGGAGTTTTAACTCCTGGCTCAGAAGGCTCAACATTTGGAGGATATCCATTAGCCTCAATTGTAGGAATTTATGCAATTAAAACATTAATTGATGGAAAACTAGCTGAAAAAGCTAGAATAAGAGGTGAACAATTAATATCTGGATTAACAAATATTCAAAATGATTTTCCTGATAAAATTAAAAATGTTAGAGGCAAGGGTTTATTAACAGCATTTGAAATGTTTGATCATAAACATTTAGATGGGCATGAAGTGTCAGTTAAATTATTAGATCAAGGAATTTATGCTAAAGAAACTCACCATTCAACAGTTAGACTTGCTCCAGCATTAACAATTAGTGCAAAACAAATAGATGTTTTATTAGATGCAGTTAGGAAAGTTATAAATGATATTTAATCATGTTTTTAAATCTATTTTTTTATTAAACTATAACACAATAAAATAAAATTTTTATGAGAACTTTACTTTATTTAATATTAGTGATTTTTATATCTTCTTGTAAGTCTGATTTAGAATTATCTATGGAGAGAGGCATTCAGTTATACGAATGGAATAAAATAGATGAATCTTTATTAGAATTTAAGTTTGTTGTGAATCAATTATGGCCTAAATATAGAGATGGAAATTTATCTACATATGAGCATCGCTTATTAGCACGAGCTTATTATAATTTAGGTGTTGGTTTTGCTAAACTTGAAGATTGGAGTAATGCTGAGCAGCATTTTGCAATTGCTCATGATATTGTTCCAGAAACAGAATATAGAAATGCATTAAAAAAGATTTCTTTGAAGAGAAATTCTCAAAAAAATTAATTTGTTATATCTTCTCCACCATCAATTCTAATTATATTCCCTGTTAACCAATTTGAATTATAGTTAGATAATAAGGTAATAAAATCTGCAACATCTTTTGGAGTTGTTAGCCTTTTATTAGGATTATTTTGAATAGCATTTTTAATCATTTTTTCTGATCCTGGAATTTTATGTAAAGCGGGAGTATCAGTCACACCTGCTTGAATTGAGTTGGCGGAAATTCCATACGGAGCTAATTCAATTGCGAGTTGCCTTATAGCTGATTCTAAAGATGCCTTAGCCATAGATACTGCACCATAACTTTGCCAGTTTTTCCTTCCCCCTGCGCTTGTCATAGCTAAAATATGACTTCCTTTAGTTAATAATTTATTATGAAATAAGCCTTGTGACCAATACACCAAACTATTTGCCATAACATCCATTGTCATTTCAATATTTTTATGATTTAAAGACTGTTTATTATCATCAATCATATTTTTTAGTGTTCCAAATGCAACAGAGTGAATAAATAATTTTATTTTTAAATTTTTCAATTGACATAATTCTTCAATGATTTCATATCTATTATTTTCTTTTGCAATATTTGATTTTTTAAAAACAGCCTGAACATTATATTTTTCTATTTCATTTTTAAGATTATCAATATGATCTTGTTTTTTTCTAAGGTATACTCCATAAATATTAATACCATTTTTAGCAAGTTCAATTGCACACTCTGCGCCAATGCCGCTTGATGCCCCTAATATTAATGCCCAATTATTATTCATTTATAATCCTAGTTATTTTAAAAATAAATTACTTACGAATTATTGATAATTCAAATAAAAGTATATTATAAATTACAGTATTAAATTTTAAGGAATAAGATATATGAAAGTTGGAATTATTGGGTTACCAAACGTAGGCAAATCAACTATATTTAATGCATTAACTTCTTCTGATATACCAGCGAACAATTATCCTTTTTGTACAATAGATCCTAATATAGGTATAGTAAGCGTTCCAGATAAAAGATTGAATATTATAAATACATATATTGAAACAAAAAATATTGTTCCTACATTAATTGAATTTGTTGATATAGCAGGCTTAGTAAAAGGAGCGTCATCAGGCGAAGGTTTAGGTAATCAGTTTTTATCTCAAATTAGAAATGTTGATGCGTTAGTACATGTTGTACGAGGATTTGAAAATTCAGAAATTACCCATGTTGAAGGTTCTATTGATCCGATTAGAGATATAGAAATTATAGAGACTGAATTGATATTAAGAGATATAGAAACAGTTAATAATAGAATTTCTAAAGTTGCAAAATTAGCAAAATCTAATGACAAATCTGCTAAAGCTGAATTAAATGTTCTAAATAGAGTTTTAGAAAATTTAAATAATGGTGAATGGATATATAATATTGAATTTAATGAAGAAGAAAAAAATATAATCAAAACTTGGTTTTTATTAACCAATAAACCAATTATTTATTTATGCAATGTTGATGAAAATGAGTTAGATGATCAAAATCCTCAATTTTTAAAAGTCCAAGAATATGCTGAAAACAATAATACTATTTGTGTAAAATTAAGTGGTAGCATAGAAATGCAAATTTCTAAAATGAAAAATGAAGAAGAAAAAAATGAATTTTTGTCATTATATAATTTAGATGAGCCTGGTTTGAATAAATTAATTATATCAGCATATTATGTTTTGAATTTGATAACTTTTTTTACTGCAGGCCCAGAAGAAATACGAGCTTGGACTATATCAAAAAATACATATGCCCCACAAGCTGCGGGTGTTATTCATACTGATTTTGAAAGAGGCTTTATAAAAGCTGAAATTTATCATATTGAAGATTTGAAAGTTTATAAAAATGAATTATCATTGAAAGAAAGTGGAAAAATTCGACAAGAAGGAAAGCAATATATTATGTTAGATGGAGATATTGTGTTATTTAAATTTAACGTTTAGAATCTATATCTAAAAATTCACTAATTTTTTTAAATATCTGTTTTTGATTAGGGTTAATATCAAACAAATTATGATGTGCATCATTTACTGTAAATATTTCAAGTAGATTATTATTGATTAATTTTTTAGCTAAAAAAACATTTTCTCCAATAGATGTTAAATCGCTATAGGAGTGTATTAATAAAATAGGGGATTTAATATTTTTTAGTTTAGGTTTGATAAATTTAATCATTTTACGAAATTCGTTCAAGGCAATTAATGGATATTTATCATAACCATAAAAGTTTATTTTTTTTCTTATATTAGGATCGAAGTTATTTTTTTTATCACTCGTTTTTAAAATACGGCAGAAAAGTGTATTTACAAAATTAGTCATAAAAGGTTTTTTAAATTGCATTACAAGTCCACCTACAATTACGCCATTTACTGGAAAAATTGATGCTAGATATAGTGCAATTAATCCACCCATGCTACATCCAATTATATATATTTTTTTTGATTGAGAAGAAAGCATTGCTAAATCTTTTTTAGTTGCATCAAGCCAATCAGAAAATTGAACTCTATTACATTCTTCAATTGTTGTTCCGTGACCTGGCAAATTATTTAATATAACATGAAATTTTTTAGAGTCTAAGAATTTTGCTAGTGATTTCATTTCATAAGTGGAACTTGAAAATCCATGTATAAGATATATGCCAGTTTCATTTTCTGCATTAAATTCATAATTATTTTTATCAAATCGATCAGTATACATTAGTTTAAAAATTTATAGGATTTAATTTGTTTATCATCAATTATGTGATAGGAGATATAATCATGCAAAAATATTTTAATATTATTGAATTTCTTTTCAAAACTAAATTTTTGTTTAATTTCATCAATATGTGTTATCATTAAAAATTTCATCATGTTTAAAGAATTATTATCTAATGTTAAATCTAAATCATTTGATTTACAATTTGAGCAAACTAATTGTCCAATATAGTAATTATAAAATAATAATTGAGCATGTTTATTACAGTTAAAACATTTAGAAATTAATGGTTCATATCCAAGATAACGTAATAATTGTAAATTAAAAAAAATAAAATATAGCAATAAATCATCTTGTTGAGAATGATTGATTTTTTTCAAAACTTTGTGCGCCAATCTAAAAACAATATGAGAGGAGTCTTCAGTTTGTGATGTTTTATTAATAATATCAATAATATTATATCCATATAATAATTTTTCATAATTTTTTTTAATCATATGAAAGTGATTATTTATAGATGCTTCTTTTAAAAATTGTATATTGCGTTTATTTTTATAGTAATAGCATATTTCAATATAATTCATAGGCTGTAAAATGGCATGATTTGGATTTTTTATACTTTTAGCACCTTTAGAAATGACACTAAATTTACCGTAATCTTCAGAAAATAAGTTGCAAATCAAACTCGTATCACCAAAATTATGAGTATTTAAAACAATCGCACGAGTTTCAGCGATCATGATTTAATATGCTTTGGCAAAAATTACTTTATATTTTGCAGGCTGTGATGAAAATATACATTTTTTATTTTGGAGATCTTGATCGTCTAAAATACATCTAATTGTAGCATTAGTTGCAGATTTTATTTTTTCTTCAGTTTGAGGATTCCCATCCCAATAGGTAGATATAAATGATCCTTTTTCAATATGTAATTTGAAATCAGAATAATTATCAACATTGACAGTATTATCATTCTGAAATTTAAGAGCTTGATTAAATAAGGTATTTTGAATATCATTTAGAATATCAGAAAATTGTTTTAAAGAATCTTGCCTATCTACAATTGTTTTTTCAGATGTATCTCTTCTCACTATCGTTATAGCATTATCATTTATATCACGTAATCCAATTTCAATCCTAAGCGGGACGCCTTTCATTTCCCATTCATTAAATTTAAATCCAGGCGACATTTTCATTCGATCATCTAAATAATAACGAATATTATCTTTTTTAAATTGATTAAAAACAGGGTCTAAAAATTTTTTAATTTTTTGGAGATCTTCTTCGTTTTTAAAAATTGGAACTATTGCAATTTGAATTGGAGCAATATTAGGTGGAAGTCGTAATCCTTTATCATCTCCATGAACCATAATTAATGCACCAATTAATCTTGTGCTCACTCCCCAGCTTGTAGCATAAACATATTTTTCTTTATTATCAACATCTTGAAATTTAACATCAAAAGCTTTAGCAAAATTTTGTCCTAAATAATGAGATGTTCCTGCTTGTAAAGCTTTTTTATCCCCCATCATTGCTTCAATACAATAGGTGTCAACAGCGCCAGCAAATTTTTCAGCATCTGTTTTTTTCCCACAGATTACGGGAACTGCTAAAATATTTTGAACTGTATTTTTATAAATATCTAATATTTTCAGTGTTTCATCTTGGGCCTCTATTTCTGTAGCATGTGCTGTATGCCCTTCCTGCCATAAAAATTCACTAGTTCTTAAAAATAATCTTGTTCTCATTTCCCATCGCACTACATTTGCCCATTGATTCATTAAAATTGGTAAATCACGATGAGATTTAATCCATTTTTTATACATTGACCAAATGATTGTTTCACTAGTAGGACGTACGATTATTTCTTCTTCTAACTTAGAATTTGGATCTGGTATTAAATCTGTTTTATCTTCATTATGGGTTAATCTTGAATGAGTAATGATAGCGCATTCTTTTGCAAAACCATCAACATGTTCTGATTCTTTTGCTAGAAAAGATTTAGGAATAAATAATGGAAAATAAGCATTTACATGACCAGTATTTTTAAATTCTTTATCAAAAGCATCTTTTAATCTATCCCAAATTTGGTAACCATATGGTCTAATTACCATGGTTCCTTTCACGGGGCCATAATCAGCGAGCTCTGCTTTTGTAATTACATCCGTATACCATTTAGAATAATTTTCACTTTTTGGAGTTACGCTTTTTGACATGCTATCCTTTATTAACTATTTTATTAATTATATCTGATATCTTATCAATATCTGCACTTTTAAAACTTGAATGCGTAGCAATTCTAAATTTACGATTACCTTTAGAATCAATTTTGATATTATAACTTAATAATTTTTTAATAAATTCATCATCACTTAATCCATTTTTTTCAAGATAGAAAAAAATAATATTAGTTTTAATGTTTTTTAAATCAATTTTTATATTTTTGATATTAGCTAAGTTGTAAGCAATTTTTTTTGCATTAGCATGATCTGTATTTAACCCATCTATCATATTTTTAAGAGCAAATATGCCAGCAGAAGCAAATATTCCAGCCTGCCTCATTCCACCTCCTAAAGATTTTCTAATCCTATGCGCTTTAGCAATAAAACTTTTATTGCCTACAATTAGAGACCCTGCAGGACATGATAAACCTTTTGATAAACAACATGAAACACTATCAGCATTCTTTACCAATTCAGAAACTGATTTATTCAAGTATACCGCAGCATTAAAAATCCTAGCACCATCAATATGTAATTTTAAATTATGCTTTTTAGTTACTAATCCTACTTTATCAAAATATTCAGCATCAATTGGAGATCCATAGCACATATTATGAGTATTTTCCAGACACAATAACTTGCTTTTAGGATAATGCGCATCAGTTGAATTCCTAATGCTATCTTTAATATCATTCAAATCAATAGTTCCATCGTCATGATTTTTTAATTGATGTGAGTGTATTCCTCCATAAGCAGAAACACCGCCAGCCTCATAATAAAAAATATGTGATTTGTTGCCCAAAATTATTTCATCCCCACGATCACAGTGAGCTAAAACAGATACTAAATTTGCCATAGTACCAGAAGGAACAAATAAAGCACTTTCTTTATTAAATAGATTTGCAGCATATTCTTGCAATTCATTGATTGATGGATCTTCTCCATAGACATCATCTCCTATTGCTGCATTGAACATAAAGTCCTTCATCTGCTTTGTAGGTAGTGATACTGTATCGCTTCTTAGATCAATCATATTAAAACCATTATTAGTTAATAGAATAAATTAATTAATTTAAAGGCATAATACATTAAATTTTATGCTATGAAATCATATAATCTTATCAATGGAAATTTTATTAGTTTAGAACAAGATTTTACTAATGTGAAATCTATTTCTATACAAGATGGTAAAATTGTTGCTATTAATAATCCTATAAAAAATGTAGAAAATAGAGATTTGAATGGTTCATATGTAATACCTGGATTTATAGATGCCCATTTTCATATTAAAAATTATGGTAAAAGGCTTCAGCAATTAAATTTTAAGGGAGTTGATTCTTTAGAAAAAATTTCATATATGGTAGAAAATAAAATTAAACAGATTAATGATGGTGATTGGATTTTAGGATTTGGTTGGGATCAAAATCTATTTTCAGATAAACAGTTTCCTCAACAAAATTTTTTAAATAATATTTCGCCAAATAATCCAATTTATTTTACAAGGATTGATGGTCATAGCGCTTGGGTTAATGCTGCTGCAATAAAATTGACAGAATTTGAAATCAATGACTTTAAAAATATTAATGGAGGAGATATTATTAATAATTGTATTTTAATTGACAATGCTATGAATCCGTTTAAAAAGCATTTACCAAAAGAATCAGTTCAGCAGGTTAAAGAGTGGATTAAAATTGCAATTAAAGAAATTATATCAAAAGGTATTACAGGGGTACATGATGCTTGGCAAGATATTACAACTATTCAAGCTATTAAGGAGTTAATTCAGGAAAACCAGTTTCCTATACGTTGTTATGGAATGGCTGCAGGAAACGATAAAAATTTATTAGAAAAATTTTTCAAAAATGGACATTATGCTGATGAGTATTATTCAATACGATCAGTTAAAGCTTTTATAGATGGAGCATTAGGTAGCAGAGGAGCTGCTCTACATGAACCCTATTGTGATGATAAAAATAATTGTGGTCTAATCTTAATTACTAAAGAAGAATTCAATGAGTTAGTGCAAAATTGTTATAAGTATAATTTTCAATTAAATACTCATGCAATTGGAGATAGAGGAAATCATTTTGTGCTAAATGCATATGGTAAGGTTTTAAAATTTAATAATAATAGAAGATGGAGGATTGAACATGCACAAATGGTGTCAGACTCTGACTTAATGCAATTTAAGAATCATTCTATTCTTCCTTCAATGCAGCCAAGTCATTGTACAAGTGATATGAAATGGCTTCCAGAAAGATTAGGAGATCATAGATTGAAGTTAATTTCAAGATGGCAATCGTTTGTAGATTTAGGTTTGAAAATTCCGGGAGGATCAGATTGTCCAATTGAAGACGGTAATCCATTGTTTGAATTTTATGCTGCAGTAACCCGTCAAACTCATGATAATTGGCCCAAGAAAGGATGGCAGCCTCAAGAAAAATTAAATCATTGTAATGCATTAAAAATGTTTACTACCTGGGCTGCATATGGCGGATTTCAAGAAAATCATCGAGGCAAAATTGCTATTGGATATGATGCAGATTTAACAGTTTTGTCTAATGATATTTTATCATCTAATCCTCAAGAAATATTGGATATTAAAATAATTAATACTATTATCAACGGTAAGATATATTAATTATTAATACTGTCCTTTGATAAATCAAGCAGCAAGGCCACACCGTATATAACCATTTACCCTATTAGAAAACTATAGAGAATACTTGATAGATTGCATGTAAAATGAATGATAATTGGAGCAAAAAGCGTATTATATTTTTCATAATAATATCCTGAAAGCAGCCCAACAAATGTAGCACTTATTA
>MDTG01362565.1_pt1 | contig 25283 bp, 3 predicted proteins | sample 811421 | NCBI WGS metagenome assembly MDTG01 (sample SAMN05326645, study PRJNA326480) | marine metagenome | isolation source: seawater | place: Pacific Ocean: South East | collected 2011 | reverse complement strand
GCTATGCCTACAGACCCTGACTGCTACCCCCTGGTACCTGACGATATCAGCTACAGAGAAGCTATGTTTTGGTACATCTACAAGCAGATGCTTCTTGGTGGTATGCGTAAGGACAACGGCATACAGTATGACTTTGCTGACCAGAAGTGGAAGTACTACTGCACACAAGCTCGAAATGCATCTGTGTTCCCAGACCTTGACAGATGGGAGAACTTCATGAATCAGTGGGTTAGACTTATCCCTAACATCAACAGACACAGCTTTACATTCGACAATCTCGCAGAGAGAGAAGATATTTACAGAGGGCAGTACAACACTTTTGGTAGATGAAGAAGTTAACGGGTGGTATGGTCAAAGACTCAGCCAAAATTGATCAGGCTGAGGGTACAATGAGGGATGCTCTCAATGCGAATCTTAACATCCAGAAGGGTAGCATTGTCAATGAGTATGGTACATATGAGTACCCACAGAACAGGAACTTTAAAGTTCTAGGACATGTCACTATCGACAATGACAACATTGTTCTGTTTGGGAGAGATCGTATAACGGCTCCTGTACCAGGCCTAACCGCAGCCAACTACAACGACGAGATACGTATTCTGAATACTAAGAACCAGGAGGTCGTAGTGCTGTACAGAGATGACCAACTGAACTTTCGTGAGACCCACATTATACAGTGTGAGTTTAGGAAAAATCAAGCTAACGAGATACTAGTATACTTTACAGATGGGTACAAGAAGGTAGAAGAAGCATACCCAGGGTTTGACTATGTGTCTACAACAAACCCACCAAGGGTGATTAATATCACCAAACAACTGCAGTGGAGATACAACGGAGGTGAACCTGAGAACCTCTACAACACTACAAACACTAGACACAAGCTGCAGCTGTTCCCTCGTGTAGGGTCTCACTGCATGTTTGAGAAGGCTGAGATAATTACAGGGGGTGTTGTGGTAACGGGTGCTTACTACCTAGCTCTGGCCTACAAGGACAATACAGGTCTAGAGACAAACTACTTCACCATGTCCAACCCTGTGTACATTACAGAGGGAGGTGAAACAGCATTGCCTACTACGTCGTTTATAGGAGCACAGGGAGGTAGCCCAACCAACAAGTCTATAGCTTGGACTATTACGGTTCCTGGCGATATGGAGTATGAGCAAATACAGCCTTGCATTGTACAGCTTATAGATGAAACAAAGACGTTCTTCAAGCTACCCTCAGTACAATCAATAAAGGGAGGACTGCAGATAATCACGTATACAGGTTCGGAGACAGTGGAGATATTGTCAGACCAGGACGTAATTGTAGATGATGTAACATACACCTCTGCAAGCAACCTGTCTCAGCTTGACAACAGACTGTACTTAGGCAATCTGACTACCAACAAAGACATAGGGTTTCAACCCTTTGCACATAACATAGAGATTGAGCCTGTAGTAGATGTTAGAACAGGGTTTGACCCTGAATACTACGATACCTTTGTACTAAACCAGGGATACTCTCAGCTGCTCAAGGCATTTGATGCACCAGTAGGACAAGACTACCAGTTGAAGTACAATTTTACTCCAGGGTCAGGGTGGTCACCAAGCTCACCTAGGCAGATAGTAAGTAAAAGTTACTTTGATCTGCTGAATCATCACTTCATAGATAGTACAGCTGCATTCAACACTAAGAAGGGGTACAGAGATCCTAGATACAGCTTCAAGCAAAAAAGCTTCAGACGTGGGGAAGTGTATGCATTTTACATCTCATTTGTACTAAAAGACGGTACAGAGACTTTTGCGTATCACATACCAGGTAGAGCCCCAGGTAGTGTATTGTCAGGACAAGAGACCCTATATCATCCTGCAGGGTATAAGAAGATTACTTTCAAGGCAGAAGATCCTACTGATCCCACTGACACTCAGTTTACTACAGTGGTTTATCAAACCATACCACAAGCTACTATAGACCAAGGGACAAATGGTGGTAACGAAGCTCTGGGGCAGTGGAACAATACTGGGTATAGTGCTGGTATCTACAGAACAACGGGGGCATATGCACAAATAAATGAAGGTCTAGCAATCAATAACTTTAATGCTAACAGTCTAGCATGCTCCATTGACGCAAGTGTAACAACAGACGCAATAGCAGGAGGAGGAGCACCTAATGGATTTATAGGGGCAAACTCTAGTGCTGGGGGTGCTTTTGGAGCAGGGTTTACAGGAAGCACCGTAACAAACAAGTTAGAGCTATGGCTTAATGCTCATGTACCTGCATTAACTGGAGGTAAAGAATGGAAAGAGATAGTTACAGAAGTAAACAGTGAAGCCTGTGCGGGAGGCAGCGGCACTGTATACTTACTGCAAAGTGCCTACGCTAGTGAGGTAGCTACAATCAGTGAAACTGACTTGGTGGCGGAGCATGATCTTGACGGCATATACAGCGCAACAGGTGTAAGACCTGAGGAGTTACGAGAGCAAGATAGAAACATAAAGATCTATCAAGCAATGAACACCTCAAGTGTAAACACCACAGGATCTGATATGGGGTTTTGGGAAAACCACAATGAGAAATACCCAAACACACAAGACTTTCTAACAGCCGGTGTAAACCCTGATGGTAGTGTATCTGTCGACCCCAACAGTACTCTGGCAGGTCAGAAGGTTAGACACCACAGATTCCCAAGTGCTACGCATGATGGGTTTGAGGTAGTCAAGACAGAGAGAGCTACTGGCTTTAATTTTCCTGAACAGGTACGCAAAGCTGACGGTAGCGCACGAGACACCCCTAGCTATCTTGATGGTCAGGGAGTTCTAGTTGCTCATGAAAATGTAAGGATACTAGGGTTTAAGCTGAGCAAGCTTGTAGTCCCTAAGTTCATATTATCTCAGATACAAGGGTACAAACTGTACTATGCTAAGAGAAAGCCTGAAAGCAGAACAGTTCTGGGTCAGAGTCTAGCAGTACCAGCACACCCAAGAATGGCATCTGTCCCTGAGCAATCTTTGGCACTCGCTGTACAGGGACCTTACAAGAAGGCATTCTATATGTGCGGCACACTAGACCACACAAATGATAGCTCCCTGGACATATATGGGTCTTGGAGACCCCCAGTAGATGAAGCATTCGCAGGGCAGAGGTACTGGGGACAGCCTGTGTTTAAGTTTCATGACTTTACAATGCTACGTAAGCAGCAGTCTTTAGCTGCAGCTACACACGTAGAGTGTCAAGCCGCTGTCATATTTAGGATGTTTGCAGGTGGACCAGGAAACTATGTACAGCCAGCTGATTACACTAAGTTGCATGATGCATACAGATCAGGGGGAGGATACGTGGATGACAATAGTGAGCTGCAGTTCAACGATGTATCTAGGGAAGAACAGGCAAGTACAGTATTTCCTTCTCTTGGTTGGGTAAGTCCTGACATGAAGAATACTAATGACTTCTACTACCATGACCCACTTCATGTAAACAACATCACTAGTGATGAAGATGAAATTGTAGGCATCAATAGAGTTCTTGACATCTCTGATACATTCAACTTGGATATCCACGAGATGAATGAGGACCTCAAGAAGAACAAAAGGTCCCGTATGATTCGCAGGGGTGATGATCTGAGAGAACCTACAGCAGATAGCCCTGAGGAAACAGTCATAGAGAGAGAAGCAAAGAAGGCTCGTATCAGAGCTTGGTATACGTCAGTCATGGTAGGTACTGTATACCTCTCTCCTCGTACAGCACTAAAGTCACTGTCTGTAATCAAAGCAGGAGACTTTAAGGGAGAGGGACCTGACGGAGGCCAGTGGTTAGGTAGGTTCTGGGGAGGAGACATATATGATAACTCTGTATCTCTCGCCATAGAGCCCAAAGGGGCAACTTATCTGCCTGGTAGAAGCCTGTTTGAAACAGAAAATGTTTCTTCATTTAAAGGTGTAAGTTTCTTATACAATGAAGCTGGGGAGAGCTGTATTGCTCTAAGCCTGATAAGTGGTCTACCAACTCTTAGAGGACACCTACCAAGATGGAACGCTGATTGGTTGGGACCTGGAAACTCCTATGGTCTTACTAGATGGGGAGAAGCAAATAGATGGTTGTTTCCTGACGCCGCAACAGATGGGATACCTCTAACATACCAATACTACGGAGACAACCAGAGTTTGACAAACTACTTTCAGGGAAGTGAGAGTAATGGTAGATATGACCCTGCACTGTTCAGAGGTCTGAACTACACTATAAAAGCTAGCAATCAGTTTTTCGGTATGCCTATGGCATGGCTACTAAATGTGTGTGCTGTTAAAACAGACGTATTTAATCCTTTCGACAGCCAACAGTTAGTATGGACAGGATACTACCAGCAGATAAAGAACACAAACCTGGTCACTGGAGCAGCAAAGGACCAAAAGCAAAACACAGAGAACTACTATGCAGGAGCATCTACCACAGTAAATACTAATGGAAGTGTGTTTGGGGGCGATACTTACATAAGCAGGTACACATTCCGTAGTACATCTACTACATATGGACACTGCTTCTGGAGAGCTGCTTCACGTAGAGGAGATAAGGGTTCTGTATTCCCAGACTCAGTAAATAATAATGAAGAGCTCTCAGCATTCATGGCAGATGCAGTCGGGGTAGACAGCGATAGATTCCAAGCTGATATACCTATGGAAAGAGATCCAAACAGGCATTCTTCAAATGACAGCAGGTTTGGAACCAGCAATGGTAATACCCCAATATGGAACTGGGATAAAGATAAACTAGATGATTTTGGGTATACAGGGGGAGATTTCCGTACCGCTGCTCTAGATTCCTTAGGTATACTTAAAGACACAACAAATTGGGTTAAGGGTAATGTAAATCCTGTCTCTACGCTGTTCTCGTTCATGTGTGAGAGTGATGACAACATAGGCTTTAGACACGTCAATGATTCTGTCAAAGGGGTACAAACAAAGGTGTTTGGTCACGACAGTGCAAACCAGGTACTGTTCAAGCCTCCAACAGAGGACTTTACTAAGGCAGATAATATGCTTTACTCAGAGCACTACTCTGCCCTACAGGACATGAAGGTAGCTGTGCCACTGCCCTCTGTATCACAGCTGGCAGACATCGATCAGTTCCCAAGAAGAGTTGTCAGATCTGTGGTTGATAGCGGAAGCTTGGCAGACGGATACAGAACATTCAGAGCTCTTGACTTTGCAGATATAGCATCGCATAGGGGTGAGATAATGAACTTGTTTGTCAACAGAGGTATACTGTTCATACATACCAACAGGTCATTGTTCCTAACTAAGGGTAAGGAGGAGCTGCAGATATCACCAGTCAACGCATTTATTGGTAGTGGTGACATCTTTGCTCAAGACCCAGACGAAGTGCAAGAATCCACAATAGGACATGGTGGAACTACATCTAGACACTGTCATGTAACCACACCACAAGGGCACTTCTACATCAACTACAAGGACAGGGCATTCTACAGTGCAGGACCTAACGGCATTGAAACAATAGGCAAAGGCATGGAGACATGGCTAAGAGATAATCTACCATTTGCTGTAGAGCAACTAGGTATAGATCTAAACAGCCCTGACGCGGCAGCCAACGGCTTCTTCGTAGATTCTCCTGCAGGTACTAATGTACCTATAGGATTTACCATGGGGTATGATCCAATGTTCCGTAGAGTGTTGCTTACAAAGCGTGAGCCTGTACCTACAAAGCAGTTTATGGACGACTTCAATGCTGGTAACATACGCATCATCAACAACATACCACACTATGTAGGAGAAGATGGGCTGGTTTATACAGCAACGGAGGAAGTGCTAGAAGGCGAGTCTAGATATGACCTGATAGATAGCAGTCGTAAAGTATTTGTAGACGAGGAGGTAGATGAGGGTAATGGTGAAGACCTAGACCCACCAGGACAAACAGGTGAGGTGTTTGCAGGACCAATATGGTTTGGTAACCCACGGTACTTTACGCAGTCAGGCTGGACAATATCATACTATCCAGACTACGGAGTGTTCGGTAGCAGACATAGCTATCTCCCAAATCTCTATGCTAGCACATCAGAGCATCTAGTAAGCTTCACAGACAATGGCATAGATAATCCAGGGCAGGATAACGAAGAGACAAACATCATCAGTTCTTGGGAACACAGCAACAACGAAAACCCGTGTAGATTCTATGGTAGACTATACAATTTTGAAATAGAATACATAGACAACACAGCCAAGGCTGAGGCAAAATTATATTCTTCTATATTTTATTATGCAGAAGCTACAATAGCTGACTCCGTGTATACGTCGGAGCTGAAGAAAGTCACAGACACAGTATTCAATACGTTCTACGTATACAACTCTACACAGATATCAGGAACTAGCACTGCAATAAACTACTTAAACAACGCAAGACTAGTAGATAAGACTTGGTATATCAATGACTTCCGTGATGTGTCTAAACAACAGACTATAACTGAGGGTAACTTGATATCTGGGACTGAAAACGTATCGGGGTACATAACTACAGAAGTTACCAGTACACCACAGAACATTACAATGTTCTTAGAAGAGGGATCACCTAACCTCGAATATGTAGAAACAAATAAGCAATGGTATAACAAGAGAAAGTTAATTGACCACTACCTCGCAGTCCGCCTTATTGCTGATAACTCCAACCGAAATTTAGTATATTTGTATGGTGTGGGTACTAAGTTCCGTAAATCTTACAGATAATGGCTAGAAAAAAATATCTTAAGGATGCAAGAAAACGGGCTAGACAAGCTCGCATGAGAAAAGCTAAGCATGGTGAGATCATGCAAAAGCTTCAACAGGGTGCATTTCAAAATCAGCAACAAACTCCGTACTTGCTTAACCAGCTAAACCAACTAGGTCAGCCTGGGTATAACTTTCAGTATGGGAACAATATGACTGCAGAGCAAGCTGTTGCGCAGTCAGCACAGTTTGATGCTCGTATGGACCAAATGCGTTCACAGCCACAACAGCCGCAGCAAGTCCCACTGCCACCTATGCCTGCACAAAATCAGGCAGTTCCAGGACTACCAAGCGGTATGTACAGTACTGACTTTACTGGTCAGAACCCTAATGATGCCATAGTTGCTGCAGGCAAGCAGGCATCAGGTGTTGCAGATATAGAAGCAGCTGCACCTAAGATTGATGCAAGTCAAGTAACAGAAGCTGTAACACCTAAGCTTGCTGAAGCAGGTACTGAGGTAGCAGCAAGTGCTGCAGGAGATGCGGCTGGAGCAGCTGCAGGTGGTGGTGGACTATCAGCTAGTGGGGTAGGTGCCGCAGGAGCTGCATTAGATGCAGGAGGTAAAGCTCTACAAGCAAGTGCTGATGATGCCACAGGAAAAAACGTAGCTGGCACAACACTCTCTGGAGTAGGTAAAGGTGCTGGCATGGGTGCTTCTATAGGTACTATGATAGCACCAGGTATTGGTACAGCTATTGGTGCTGGTATTGGGGCACTAGCGGGTGGTGTTGCGGGATTTGTAAAAGGTAAAAAGACACAAAACGAGACAGTAGGGAATCGTAGAGTGACTAATAGAGAACAAGCTGAAGAACTAATCAACATGAGAAGAAACGCAACAACTACTGTAGGCAGAAATACGGGTGCTAACGTAGGAGCCAGCACTGCTGGTGCTAACTCAACCTTGGCTGCTCGTAACGCTAGTGGGTATGCTAAGTATGGCTCATTTATGAAGTACTACGATGGTGGTATGAAAGATCTACCAGGCGGTGTACAGATGCCTATTGGCTATGGTGTTGACAAGTTTGTAGGCAACAAGCATGATCAGGCAGGTATGGGCTCACCTAGCGGTATTGTACTCGAAGAAGGTGGTAAGTCTAAGCCAGGTATTGAGGTAGAGGATGGTGAGTTACAAACCAAAGTCAAGACCACTAAGGGCAAGAAAGACTATATAGTATCTGATTACATTGTCAACCCAGCTACAGGTAATACATTGGCTGAAGATATGGAACGTGAGATCAAGTCAGCAAAGAGCAAGAAGCAGGCAGACAGCATTAAGCAGAAGTACGTCAAGCTCAATGAAGAGCTGAAAGAAGACGGTAAGCCAGAGATGGTCAAGGCACAAGACGGTGAGTTTACCGGAGGTGCTTTGTCCAATGAAGAGGCTAACGTAGGTCAGCAAGCAGAGGTAGAGGGAGGTATGTTTGGTGAGGCTACTGCTGAGAGTTTTGAAGAAATGAAAGCTCGTAATCCTTGGTATGACTTTACAGATTTTGATCCAAGCAATAAAGACAACGTTCTAGATTTCCAGAAGGAGTACAACAAGCGTGCTCCTGAAGACATGCAGATTACAGAGGATGGTAAGTATGGAACACAGACAAACAGTGTTAGTCTAAGTGCAGCTCCAGCCTCAGTAGAATCGAAGCCGGTAGCTCCTATTGAGACTGATCGCCCAGAGCCTACACTGAAGACAGCAGAGACTGAGGTGCCAGAGATGCCAGAGATGGAGAAGCCTGACCGTGAGGAAATGAGGGACTTCAAACAGTCCGAAAAAGATCCTAGCATTAGGATGCGTAATCCAGGCACAATGATTCAAGCATTGGGACCTGCATATGCATTAACCCAGAACTTCTCACCTGAGACTGTTGCAACTCCGTTCGAGAAAGAGCGTATACTGGGTAGAATGAACTTAAATCAAGAGAGAGCTAGAGCAGATGCTGCAACACAAGGAGCTAGTCGTGCTATACAAAGTGCGGTTGCTGGTCCTGCAGCTATTGCAGCTCAACAGGCCAACTTGGCAAGAGCTCAGAATCAACAAGCCAACATCTCTGACAGGGAAGCAAGGCAGAATGTGCAGATAGCTAACCAAGAGACTGGTATCAACACTGGTGTGGCTTCTAGAAATGCTCGTAACTTTGCACAAGCACAGCAGTTTAATGCTCAGATGAAAAAGAAAGCTGCTGACCAGAACATACAAAACAGAATAGCAGCTGTTAACCAGCTTGGTAAGATTGGGACACAGACTGTTGTAGACAGGAACCAACAGAGGGCTGACATATTTCAAGGTCAAGCCTCGCAAATAGATGGTGAGTTTGACAGAGCTTTAGCTAACTACTATCAAGGTAGTAGATTCGGACTTCCTGGCAGCAGGATTAATTTAAATACTCAAGGGGGCACCACTATGAGTCAACAGCAAATAGATGCCCTGTATGCACAACAAGCAGCCGCTAATGCAGCTGACGAGACTGCTGAAAATAGAAAAGGTGGATACTTTGGAAAGAGAGGTAAAGTCAGACGTAAAAGAAGAAAGAAGAAATGATTAATTACGGTGCCCCAGTAAGCGGATACGTTGACTACAAGTTTGAGAAAGTAGGAGACGTACGCAGAGAACGATACTTAGATAACTTCTATGCTAGCGAAGCTGTGCGTCAAAGCGCTTCACAGCTGCAAGCTGCACCGTTTGAAGGTGATCAAGCCTACAGGCAGCAGCTGTTGCAAGGTACAGATAGAGTTCTGTCAACCATTGCTGAGCAGGGAGACTATGAGAACATGACTGTTGCAGTCAATAGAGCTGCTACTGGGTACCAGAAAAGAGCACAGCCCTTACAAGCTAATCTTGAAGCATACAACAATTACAAGCAAGAGCTTGACAAGATGTATGAGGATGGTAAGATCGACATAGAAGACTACAACGGCACTATGATGTTGTCACAAGCAGGGTATACTGGACTGCAGATGGATGAACAAGGCAACGCCACTAATCCGTTTAGCGGACTTAAGGCTGTGCAGAATCCAGACATACCCAAGATGTTGAAAGAGGCTTTGCAGGGTATGGTAGCTGACGCCAATGAACAAGTCATTGAGGTACTAGGGCAAGGTCCTGATGGTATGTATCAAGTCAAGACTACACAGGGAGTAAAGACTGTATCTGCAGATCGTGTAGAGAATGCTATGCGTATGGTGATGGAAGATCCACGTGTTACAAACTACGTGGGTAGAAAGGCAGAGATACGTGTAGGCCAACTCAATGATAAGGAAGCAGCATTTGCTTTAGGTAAAAACATAGAAGAGTTAGACAAAGGACTTGCAGCACTGGACGAAGGTATAGCAAATGCAGACGGGGACGCTAAGATTGCAATGGAGCAGCAAAGAGCTAGGCTTGTACAAAGAAAAGGTGAGCTCCAAGAGCATATAGATTCTGGAGATATTGATGAAATACGTAGAGATCTAAAGGGTATAGAGACTAACAAAGTCAACGCCATGTATGACTCTAGTGCTAAGAGCAGATACTCGTACAGACAAGAGGAATTTAAGCGTGAGTACGATGCTGACAGATATGCTCAGCAGAGACAACAACAGGCGTTTGAAGCATCTCTTGGTGCAGCACGTATTACTGTAACCTCAGGAGCTATACAAGCCCAGTCTGGGTTTGGTAACAGCAGCTTTGATGTGATGGACAACATGAACTCGATAAATGACCAGCTTACTCAGATGCAGGAAGACTGGGATCAGAACAACGAGACCTGGAGTGAGGGTAGAAGAGCACAGTACAGCAATGACATGGCCCGCCTTGCACGTGAGATTGGGTATCACAGAGCTGTGTTGGAGGATAGATACGATCAGACCAACGAGGGTCTCACTAACAACGAGGAGTATAGAGTTATCAGGGAGAGAGCTGAGAGAGCTGAAGCAGCTTACCGTGCAAGCCTTGCACAAGGTGGTAGTGCTAGAGATGGTAACAGAGTAGAGTTGTTTAATGAGCTACGTGCAGCTGAGAGAGATGCAGAAGAGTGGTTGAGAGGAAACTCTGAGAATGATCCAGCAGAAGGTAGACGTACTGTTGATTTGCAGATGTCTACCGCAGCCAACATCCCAGGTATAGACTCAACAGTTGCTAAGGGTATACAGAACCAGCTTGATGAGATGCTGTCAGTTCCACCAACTGATATGCTTGTTTATGCTCCCAACACCACAGAGCAGACTACCGTGGCTGACCTTGGTATTCCACCAGATGCTAAACTTGTCGGGTCTGTAACCATGTCTACATCAACAGATGTGCCAGGCGTGGGTAGAATAGCACAAGCTAGATACCAGACTGAGGATGGTATTGTGGTTGTAAACATACCACTCAACGGGCAGATCAACATTCCAGACTTGAACCAGCATCTAAACGCACCATATATGCGTGCTGTTTCTGACATACAAAGATTGGAGAGGGAGGGAGTGAAGCAACATAGCTTCCCTGTAAGATCAAAGGCTCAAGGAATTAGCGGTCAGATGGTTGTTGACTATGAAGCTGGTACTGCAACCACTATATTTGGAGAACATCGGTCTATATCATACAACATCTACGATGACGAGTTCAAGCAGTTGTTCGAAGAGAACGGACTAGAATTATACTAATATGGCAGAAATTAGCCCCCTTACTGGTTTGCCTGTTGAGAGCAGCCAGGATAAAAAGCCTACTCCAAAAGTCAGCGAGCTTACAGGTAAGGAGATAGTTACAGATCCTACATACCAGCGTACTGTAGATGCTCAGAGATCATACGATTTTGGTCAAACAGATCGCATCGATCGATATCAAGACTATGGTGTTGCACTAAGACAAGGGGCAGACTGGGATGAGATGCGTGCACAACGCCAGTCTACTGCTGAGAAGTGGGGACGTGGTCTAGCCAAAGCAGGTGTAACTACAGTAGGTGCTATTGCAGACAATACTATAGGTGTTTTGTCCGGTATTGGGGAAGCCATATACCATGGTGATTCTACAAGGTTGTATGACAACTCTGTTGGTAGGGGTGTGGACAAGATGAATGCTTGGATGCAGGATAACTTTGCCAACTACTACACAAAGGCAGAACAAGAAGCGGAGGGTTTGGCATCTTTTGGGTATGCAAACTTCTGGGCTGACAAAGTAGCTAACGGTCTTGGGTACGCTGTAGGTAGTGTGGGTACAGTTCTTGCAACAGGTGGGGCTGGACTTTTGACTAGAGGTGCAGGTCTTGCAAGCAAAGGACTCAAGGCATACAACGGTGCAAAAGCAATCAGCGCAGGAGTTGCTATGGGTGCAGAGGGTGCAGCAGCACTTGGTCAGTCAGCTAGAGCAGGTAGAGCACTGAACGCTCTACGAACTGCTGAGATAGGAATGATGATGTCCTATGGAGAGAGTGCTGTAGAAGCACGTGAGACTTTGCACAGTGTTACTGAGAAGCTCACACAGCAAAGGGCTGACGAGCTAGGTATCCCTGTATCGCAGTTGTCAGCAGCAGAGCTTGCAGATATCAAAGATACAGCTGCGCATGCTGGTAATATGGCATTTGGTTTGAACATGGCTGTATTATCAGCTACAAACCTTGTCACATTTGGTAAGATGCTTCTGCCTAAGTATACGCAGATGCGTCCTACTATGCGTGGCATAAGCAGAGATGCAAAGACCGGTAAGGTCTCAGACTTCTGGAAAGACAATCCAAAGTGGGGAGGTATAGCAGATAGATATCTTAGACAGCCTGCACAGTCCGGGTTGAGTGAAGCATTCCAAGAGGGTACACAGTTTGTGATTCAAGATGCTGCAGACGTAATAAGTTCTAACACAGGCAAAGGCACAGCCACAGAATGGGCTGAGGCATTGATGGGGGGCTATGGTGAGGCATTTGGAACTAAAGAAGGCAAGGAGTCTATGATGCTTGGTGCTATCATCGGTATGATGATGGGTGGATTCGGGAGTGTTAAGGAGTATATGAACGAGACTGAGATAGATGAGGGGAGAGCTAAGATCTTACAGTCCCTGAACAACGACAACTTCAACAACTACTTAGAAAGAGCTAAGGCAGCTGGTGTCTCAGAAGAGTACACACAGAAGATGCAGGATGCTCTAGAGCAAGGAGATCACAAGTCCTTCCGTGATATGCAGTTCAAGCTTATCATGAATGAGGTTGCAACACATGAACGTGCAGGAACACTAGACATGTTCTTACAACGTATAGATGATGCGGCAAAGATGGAGGATGCAGAGTTTGCAGAAGCGTTTGGTATCCCAGAGGGCACCAACTTTGACAAGACTGCTATTGTAACTGGTCTTAAGGACAAGGTCAAGGACTACCGTAAGCTGAAGGAGCAGGTAGATGCTGCATTCCCTACACGCCCTAAGCAGGGGATTGACAGATTGCTGATGTCAAAAGAGCAGAAGGAGGCAGAGGAGAATAGACTGGCAGACGAGACCAAGCTTAAGAGTTTTGTTCTAGCATACGGTATGGAGTTGGAAGACTCCGACGGTAGAATGGAGTCGCTCATCAATGAGATAAACGAGGGTAGAGAAGGTACACTGTCTATGGAGGACTTCTCTCAAGTAGGTCCTATAGTACAAGGTGTTCAAGTTGGGGAGAACGATGTTGTTGAAGAGAAGTTGGGAGGACAGCTTGCCCCTGAGACTGCAGCAAAACTTGCTGAGATAGTGTCTAAAGAACAGAATCCTGTTAAGCAGGCTGAGCTTTTAGAAAAAGCACAAGATCTGTCACGCATAGCAAGAGATCGTCAGATAACTATTGCAGCATTGAATGAGCTGTATGGAGATCCTGAGACACGCACTATAGCACTGGCTAGAGAAAAAGAACAGGAGATTGCAAAGCAACGCCAAAAGGTTGATCAAGATGTCAGACAGCGCATAAGTGAGACTACTACTTTCGAAGAGCTTGAAGCTCTTGAGGAATCACTGCAGGGACAACCTAGGATGAGTGACGACGTGAGAGCAGAGCTTAGTGCAGAGCTGCGTAAGAGAGAGACAGAGCAGGCTAGACTTGTAAAAGAGTATAGGTACAATAGTGTAGAAGACTTGCACAACAAGCTTCGTGAGGAGACAGACCCTGTAAAGCAGTCCGCAATACGTAGAGCTATTGAGCTAAACAACGAAAGTGGTAATCCTGGGGGTATGGCTCGTCCTGAGACTGAGGAAGCACCAGCAACTGAGACTAGTAGAGAGGAAACTCGTAAGAGGAGAGAAGAGGAGCGCAAGGAAAAGATGGAGCAGAACAAGGAGAATGAGACAGAACCCACTAAAGGAGAAGTCACTGATCCTGAGCAACCCAAAGAAGACAAAGGCACAAAGTTGACCATAGCCAATGGTCAGTTTAAGATAGACAACGGTAAAGTACTTGTACGTCGCAGTCGTGGTTTTGGTGAGATTGTCCCGTTGAACGGGAATGACAAAACCATGTCTCCTGATGTGCCTGTAAACAGAGGGAAACTTGCAGAAGAAGGTGTACTAGACAAGACTGTTGAGATCAAGCTTCTCCCACAAAACGGGGCATTCAGCCCAGTGGGTGCTTTTATAGACGGGGAGCTGGTAGGTGTTCTCTCTGAGAATGCAGCAAAAAAAGTTCGTGAACGTCTGAACAAAGGTGAGAAGATCACAGGTAAGATAAGTGAGATGTTCTTTGCGAACTTCAACAATGCAGTTCTTGACCCTATCAGCAACGATGGTGTTGTAAACAGAGATTCAAAAGGCAATCTACCAAGAGCCATGCAGCCTGCATCTGTGCTAAGTACAATGCAAGGGTTTGTACAGTATGCTGTTGCTAGAGGTAACGAGGTGGGTTTGAGTGAGGAGACAGAGGAAGGGTTGGCTGCAAAATCAAAAATCGATACCAACTACGCAAACAAGAAGTTTGCAAGAGGCCAAGTGCTTGCAATATTCCGTAAGCCTTTAGAGCCTGGTAAGAGTGGACCTGAGTATATAGCTATCCCAGTCAGCACCGCACCGGTTGGAGAGAAGGGAGCAAACGAGTTGGCTCAGCTTATCATACAAAATACTGACTTGGCTGTAATCTCTGATACGTTTGGTCTTACAGGTCAGTCTGCAGTAGATACTAACTTCTTTATAGAGTCATTGCCTGATGGTAATCTCCTTATCAGCTTCCGTAACGGTGACAAGATTGTAAGCTACAACACTGAAGAGTTTGCAAAAATGATTGACGGTAAAGCTGCTAAGTTTACCATCGGCGAGTATGTAAAGGACGGGGACGAAGTCAAGTTTCAGAAAACTGCTAAAGAGGACATCGCTGAACAGGAGCGAGCTCAGCTTGCAGGTCAAGCTAGAAAGGAGGCCATGCGTCACATGTCAGAGGTCAGAAAGCAGATAGACGTTCAATCTATGTCTGACCCTGCATACAGACAAAATGCAGAGAAGAATGACCTACAGACTGATATAATACCAGGAGAAGGCAATATACCGTTCCATGATCCTAGAGTTGTTATCACTATTGATGGGCAGGCAGCAGAAGCAGTAAAGAACTCTACACCCCCAGTCAAAGAACCAGTCCCTACATCTACAAGAGAGGAAACCCAAGAGGTTCCTGCAGCTGATACAGAATACAGTGAGGATGATTTGTTTGGGGCACCGGCAGAAGAAACACGTACTCTAGCACCAGGACTGATAGAGAGAAAGCTTGACTATGAGCAGACAGACGATAAGGGTCGCACGTTTACATACTTCTCAGAGACCAAAACAAAAGACGGTGTTACTACAACAAAGTTCTCTTTCAATAGAAGTGACAAGGGCTCTGAACAGCGTAGTAAGGCATCTGTACCAGTCGAGACTGCACTTGGAGGTAAGTTTACGATAAATGAAGACACTGTCCCAGAGGGATCAACAGTTGTAGGTGTCAGAGAAATTAGAGTTGGTGAAGACGGGAGGTCTGTTGCATCTGTTGTGTTTGAGACGGATGGCAACAGGTTTGACGGAGAAGTTACACTCGAGCCTACTACTCCTACTTCAACTCCTACCGCAGTACCTCAACAAAAACTTGATGCACTCACTGAAGGTATAGAGGGTACATTGGACCAGCTTGACTTTGTAGAGGAAGCTTCTGATAGAGCCCAACTCAATGCAGAGATTGAGCAGATGAAGGAGGAGTGGACTAGACTTACTGGTCTGCAGTATCCTGAGATGCCTCCTACTTCTACTCAAGAAGACACCGCTCAATTTACCGAGGTAGTGCTTAAAAGTCCTCTTATAAAGAAGAGTGAGGGTTACACAGAAGATGGCTTTGAGAGTGGATTTATTATAGATGTTGATAAGACTCGGAAGATTGTTAGGGCACGTATAATTTCTAACACGCCTGATCAAAGTTTCAAGGAAGTAAGTCCTGAGATAGTAGCACAACTGCAAGCAGAGCTTGATGCAGGAAAGTTGGTAGCAGGAGGCACTGGTATTGATGGAACAGGCGAGATCACTACAGGCGAGATCACTTTCGCGGAACAAACGGAAAGTCCTGGACCAGCTAATGCAGATGCAGTCTCTGCCTGGAAGAAACCTCTTGATGCCCTCAAGAGTAAAGTCAGTCCCCAGATGTTCAAAACGTGGTTCGCCCCCATCAAGCCTGTAAAGCTTGAGGGCAATGTGCTCACTGTTCAAGTTCCCTCGCGATTCTTTTACGAGTGGCTGCAGACGCACCATATGGACAAGCTGAATGAGGCAGTAACAAAAGAATTGGGACCAGAGGTCCGTTTGGAATTTGGCTATCCAGAAATAGACATAGATGGACCATTCAGACTCGCAGAGCAACCCAATCTGTTTACCAAGACCGGTGACACAGAGGCTGCTAAGAAGTTCCTGCAAGAGAGATTCGGTGAGGACTCAGTAACCATCTTCAACACCATGCAGATGATTGGGGACAACGCTGTCCACGGCTATGTCCAGAATGGTGCTGTACACCTCTGGAACAACGCAGAGGTTGGGACAGAGTACCACGAAGGGTTCCACATGTTCTTCCGTACTATGCTCACAGACGAGCAGCGTACACAGCTCTACAACGATGCTGCAGAACAGTTCGGTGAGCCTACAGCTGAAGAGATTACAGCTGCGCGTAGAGGACAGTCAGAGCTCACTGATGCAGAAGCTAGGCTGTTGGCGATAGAAGAGAAGATGGCTGAGGAGTTCCGCTTCTACATGTTGAATGAGCAAGAGGTGGCACGTACACTCCCACAGCGTATAGTTAAGTTCTTCAAGGACATGCTTGCATACATCAAGGCTGTAATCACAGATCGTGTAAGTGTGAACCAAGCATTCAGCTTGATCGAGAAGAATCGCATTCCTAACAGGTTCAGCCGTAACGCTAAGGCATTTAGTCCGGGGGATGCATTCATGTTGCAGCAGTATGCCAGCAACCCACAGATGCACACCGAGCTCATCGATACAGCTATATACATTGGACTCAGCTCTATAGAGCAAGGAGCTACAGAAAGTGATTTACTTGGTAGCCAGCTGACACAGGACGAATCTGAGCTCCGCAACTGGTTCCTTAGAAACTCTATGCATAAGCCTGGGGGTATGCCTATGTCTGACAGAGAGTTTGCAGACTTGAAAAATGCGTATGATCAAGGAGTGGAGCAAGCACGTGAAGTTATCCAGAGACTAGGACTTAGACCTGGTGCACCTCTAGTTGACACAGTTGGTAATCCTATGCCTGCACAGGTTGCACAGAATGTACAAGCTGCTACACACTTCCGCTCTGTATATGACAGATGGTTTGATGTAGAAGGAGAACTGGGTGGTACAAAGCTCAGAGGATTCCGGTCTGACATAGCAGATCGTCTGAAGACTTACGGCTTTGATCCCAAGTCTAAGGAAGAAGAAAGAATCTACGGGTTAGATAGAATCAAGGAGAACCCTGCTAAGAAGTTGAATGACAAGACAAAGCGTATGCTGTCTCGTATTCCAGTATCTAGCACGGAGAACACATACTTTGGGTTCCAGACGTATGTCCCAATCATGGACATCTACACTGAGATCGCAGGGTCAGTGTACAACTCTTCTGACATCGACTCTATGCTAGAGAGACTTGAGATACGCTCACGCCACATACCACATTTAAGGGATGTATACAACTTTGTAAACAACCTGAGTGACCAAGAGAAAGCACTGTTTTACTCTAGTATGTCACTGACAATGAACGAGTTCCGTATGATGATCATCGACAATGATGAGAACGGGAACAGAGCTGTACGTATTCTAAACCCAGGTGCTACAAGCATTGAGTCATTCTACTCAGACAAGTGGAAGACAAAGTCTAGAGGACCAGGAGGTATGTACAGTGTAGCTGTAGAGGACGGAGTACCCTCAGTATCTACGAACCAAGACAAGAAGACAAGGGCTGTCAACTTCCTTAAGACAGCACTCAGTGAGACAGGTGCAGGTGTGGGTGATGCACAGTACAATGCATTGGCTAACGGTCTGTGGGAGATAGGTATAGAGCTTGGTGGAACCAAAGAGCTGGCACGTGAGAACGTGAAGAAGACATTTGATGGATTTGCTACTGCTAAGTGGACACGATTTATGGGTGAGGGAGGAGCTAATATCAGGGAGATAGTGAACGACCTGGAGAAAGGAAAGGATGTACACACTGAGAGTGGGGGTAGAGTTAGAACAATAGCTGATGTAATCACTAAGAACTTCGTAGCACCACCTGCTATGTCATTTGTTAATGGTGCTGGTAGCTTGATATTCCCTCTAAACCAGAAGACTGACCTCGACATAACCAAGGAGATGATTCAGTCTGGGGAGTATGGAGAGATGTTGGACGGAGCTGTAGGACACACAGCAGGTAACGTAAAGAGCTTTGCAACAATCATTGTAACTAACGAGCAGTTGCAGAAAGAGTTTGTCCCCGTGGACTTTGACTCAGTCAAGATTACAGATTCAAATGACAAGACTGAGCTGTATGAAAACGATGACCTGATGTTTGAGCAGGCACTGGCTGTGGAGATGAACATGTTCCGCAACCCGTCTAACCCAGACCTTCTCTACATACCAATCGATACACAGGGTGATCGTAACAGGTTTACATTTATTCCCATACCTAACTTCTTAAACTCTACACGTTCGTTTGACGCTAAGTATAAGTTGGGATTGGAGGGTCTGACAAAGAAGGAGAGGATACGTAAGATTCTCAGGGACCAGATACTTGTAGATCTAAACCGTGTTGCCATAGCCCTTGAATCTCCTAGTGAGCTTAAGGGGTATCACACACGGGAACAGTTTAGAAACCTGCAGACAGGAGGTAGAATTGAAGGTGGTCAGGAGAAGATTGCACGTAAAGCTGCAGTATACGTAGAGGGCAATCAAGATACTATGCCCCCAGAGCTTGCTGAGTTTGTAGATGCAGAGATCAACAATCTCCTTAAGAGGAGGGATAGGTATGTGAGTGAAGTCATTGTCGAGCTTGGAGGTAGGCAGAAGGTAAGAGAGTTCCTAGATAAAAACGTACCGGGTGTGCCAAAAGATCAAGAGATTGCATTCTTGGAGGACTACATCACCTCGAACATAATCGGTAGAATGGTGAGCCGTGAGATCTTCCGCAGCGGGATCAACTATGCGAAAGATGGAGCAGACTACAACAAGCGTTCTGCACACACCACCACTCCTGGTATAGTTCTTATGATGCAGCGTGAGGAGGGAGGCTATGGTATGAAGCCCACCTTCACAGAGATTACAGTGCAAGACATTATTAAGTCTTTGCCCGAGGAAGATCTAGCCGGGTTCCAGAAGCAACTCGTTGACAATGGATTGACGGAGGACCAAGCAAGTAAAATGCTTGACAACTACCGAGTCACAGAGAACACAAAGGGCATACAGACCACTGATGCACAGGCATTTATCACCATGGACATGTATCGCTCTATCAGACAAGGTATGGGTCTATGGACTGACAAAGACTCTAAACTATACGAGGACTTCCAGAGAACTGGTAAGTGGAAAGGTAAGCTCAAGCCACTCAAGCCTTCGTATGAGTTCCGTATTGAGCACAACGGGCACCTGCTGCCTATCATGCACAAGAACTCCTATATCGTTCTAACCCCTGAGCTTGTCGAAGGTATTAAACCACTTGAGCAGTTGTATAATAGAATGACTGCACAGGGAGAGTTTGAGGGTTTGGAGAAGGTGGACGTTGTCAACACAGAGTCAGCTAAGAAGCTTGCAACCTTTGACCCTGTTGATGGTACAAGTGCTGAAGCTTTGCGTGGAGTACCAGTCCAAACACTGGACAGCAGAGGACTGAAGTTCCCGCAGATGCTGCCTGAGACATTCAAGGATTTGATTACGTTTGGTAGACAGCCACGTAAGAACATGATCGCAAACATCGACAACAACACGACGTACATATTCAATGGTAAGCCGATCAAAGGCTCAGAGTTGAAGCGATTGTACCAGTCTGCACTCGTTGCCAAGCTATCTCTGAACCAAGACAGAGTTCTCAAAGAGCTTGGGTACGATGCTGTCATGAATGCAGAGACAGAGGCAGACAAAATCAAAGCTATACAGACCATGCTCCCAAAGCTTCGCAAGAAGATGGAAGCACTTGGTGTTGAGAAAGACTACACTCAGAACTTCTTAGATGCACTGCAGCTGACTAAGGATGAAGATGGGAACCTGACAACACGTATGCCATTGTCATTCCCTGCAGTGGAGTCCAAGCTCAACCAGTTACTGTTTGGTCTGTTCCGTACAGAGGTGTACCAGCAGAGACTTGCAGGACAGGAGATGGTACAGTTCTCAGAGTTCGGTGCCAGTGAGACTGGTGAGGACTTGGCATTCTATTCTGTACTAGGCACAAAGATTACAGAAGCAGAAGTAGATGTACACCCTGCAGTGTTGAAGAAGATGGGTGTGGATATCAACCAGCCTATTGAAGAGATCAACAAGCAGGTACAGAGACTGCTCGGATACCGTATTCCACAGCAGGGTAAGTCATCTATGCTTGTAATGAAGATCCGTAGACTGCTCCCAGAGTCAGCTACATCTTCTATCAGAGTACCTGCAGGTGTCACAAGCATGATGGGTAGTGACTTTGACATTGATAAGATGTTTGTCGTATTCCCTGAGCTAGAGAACGGTCAGAGAGTGGAGTTTGACATCAACCAAGATCCGTCCACCATGACGGAGAAGCAGCTGAACAACATGATCTTCGAGACATTCGCTGCTGTCGGTACCAACGTAGCACACCTTGATGAGATACTTGGTGGTGTGGAGATTGAAGACCTGAACGATGCACGTGCTGCACTGGGTAAGTCAAAGCAGGACATTGACATCAACAGCCCTGTGCAACGTATACAGACTGGTATTGATAACATGCTGAGCTTGGACTTGCGTGGCATCTATGCAAACGCTATTGCAGGTAGAAACGTAGCACAGGCTAGTGGTGTGGAATGGAAAGCTTCTGCAGGCAGAGAAATGATTGTCAATGGTCAGACGCTTAATACACTTGTTGATCGGTCTCCATTCAGCAATAAGTACACCGATCAATATCTGTCACAGTATTTGTCTGGTGCAATTGATTCAGTGAAGGACCCGCTTCAGGAACAGATCAACGACAACAGGTTGACTGCATCTATGACTACATACATGATTTCTATGGGCATGACCCCAACACAGGCTGTTGCTTTCTTGAATATACCAGCTGTCAAAGCAGTTACGGATCAGGCTAGGAAAGATAATATTTCATTGACAAGGGCATTAAGTAAGAGAGGAGCTACACCTGAGCAAGTCATAGTTAATGAAGCTGAGATGCTTGCTATTGCAAAGGGGGAGAAGACAGACTACGATGAGGATGCGTACGTAAACATGCTTGCTATGATGCACGAAGAATCTAGATCTTTGGACAATCTGTACAAAGCTCTGACTCCTGATGCAATTGACCAGGCAGGAACTACAGCACAGCACTTGGCTATGCTAGACAACCTAGAGAACTTGGAAGGCAAGACGTTTGGTGGGCCTGCAGCATTGAGAGAGGTTATTGAGGGAGATGCTTATCCTATTACTAGAGAATACTATGAGGCAATCAAGCAGTCCCTTGAGGTAGGTAGACGTGTTGGGTTTATCAGCACACAGCCTGGAGTACTGCAGTTTAAGGCTAAGCTCAAGAATCTACTGGGTAAGACTGAGTTCAACGAGCAGCAGCACAGAGACATCAACCGTGCTATACTTCACTACTTAGTAACTCAGCCAGGCTCCCCTCTCTTTGAAAGCGGACTTCTTGATGTACATCGCATAGAGAGGCTTCACCTCAATGGTGGTATAGCTGCAGAACTGGAAGAGGCTAGAGCAGCTCTTAAAGAGGGTGAGACCAATGCAGTGCTTGACAGTCTTGAAGTGGTTACTGAGCCTATGGAAGATGGTAAAACTCTTACATACTTACAGGTTGACCCAACAAAGGTCAGGACCAAGCTTGACAAAGAGATATTTACAGCTACCATGGAGGGTATGATGAATGATGACAGGTTCGAACTGATCAGAAACTCCATAGTTGGCAACATGATAGTTACCTCAGGCTTTGCTCCTGGACCATTTGCTGCCTTTGACTTGATCCCTATCAGTATGTTCGAAAAGCTAGGTGTCACTACCCACTTGAACAAAGAGATGAAGAAGCTTGAGCAGGGTGATAATTACCTCGACCGTATAGGGTTTACTGAGGAGTTCATGTCTAGCTACGGCACACACCGTATTGGTAAGAAGAACTTGATTGAAAATAGGCAGAGAGTAACTGCCTTTCTTCTCAAAGGTATTCTTAAGGACGGGTTACCGATAGAAGGTAAAGAGGGTAAGTACCTTGTAGTAGCTCAAGGTAAGGAGAAGCATTTGTTTGTAAAACAAGGGGACATGTATATGCCAGCCCTCACTAAGGGTAGACAGTACATGTTCTACGAGGCCAACCTCAGAGATAAAACTACAGGTGAAAAGTATCACGGCAGTGTACTGTCTGGTAAGAGAACATCAAGTCCTGACACTGTTGGAGTAAGCAGAGACGAGACTGCCGTAATGCAGCTTCTGGAAAACCAGTACAGTGCTCGAGGACGTTCTAACCCTACATATATACCAATATCAGAAGATCCATATGATTATGCTGAGGAGCAAGACAGATTACGAGAAGCAGAGTCTGGGGAGAGGGAAGGAGACACTGAGCTGTCAGGAGATTTTACTGATTTAGACCTGTCTAGAGATCTGAAACTTGGTCAGAGAGAGACTCCATCAGGAGCTCAGGCCAAGATCAAGAGACTGACTGAGTCATTTGCTGCAGCAGGTATTGATGTACGTGTGCAGCAAGGTGAGTTACCTGCAGGTATAAAAGGTCAAGTGCAGGGCGGTGTGATCACAATAGACCCTAATCAGATAACAGAGGATACAGTATACCACGAGTTTGGTCACATCCTTGTAGACATGCTTCCAGAGTCTGAGGTCAGAAAGTACGTACAGCAGGTTGTCAAAGCTGACCCAACCTTGGCAAGAACAGTAAGTACACAATACCCAGGTCTTGAGGGTCTCGAGCTTGGTAAAGAAGTTCTTGTTACAGCCATTGGATTTGAGGGAGCAAAGCTAGAACGTAAGAACCCATCTAAGCTACAGCGTCTGGTCAACAAGATCTTGAGAGCCATCGGCAAACTGTTTGGGGTACAACCTAATGCAGCAGCTGTATTGGCTGAACAGATGTTTGGGGCGGAGATCAGAGCAGACCGGTTGAGTGGTAAGCTCAATACAAAGCTGCAGAACTCCAGAGACTTACGTGATGAGTTGACTAGCGTATCTGAGGATACACTGAAGTCACTGAAGCGTCAGCAGGTTAGACTAGATAACCTCCCAGAATCTGAGAAGAACAGAGAAAGACTTCGTGAGATTAAGACTCTGGAGCGTAACATACGTAAGATCCAGAACCGTGAAGACGAGCTGAATGCCTTCATGGACTTTGCAGATTACGCCTTTGCTCGTATTAATAAGCTAGACTTGTTGATGGAGAAAGCACAGGAAAAGGCAAAAGACCCCAACCTGTCTAAGGCTGAGAAGCTGGAGCTGTTGAGAGATATTGGGGAGATGAGACAGACTCTAGACAGCTTGTACAATACAAGAGCAGAGAACTCTACCATTACTAAGATGGGTGACCTTCTGTCTAAGACTAAGTTTGAGGGAGAAACAGAAGCAACCCCAGAGAAGGTAAAGAAGCTACTAAACGATCTAGACGATACACTGCGAGACGCACGTAGACTGGATCAGGAGTTTAGTGAAGCTATCGTCCCTATCGTAGCAGACATACTACTGACATATGCTGACCCAGACATCAACAACACACTTGCTGAAGAGATACAGAGGTTGAGAGACACGAAGGACATCTCAGGATACGGTAGGTTTGCAGTGCTTCAGTTCAATCCAGAGCACAGACAACTCAAAGCTAGACTTCGCAACGGTGAGATTACTAAGGAGGAGTTTAGAGAGCAGGCATTGGAGATGAAGATAGAGGACGTCAAGAAAAAGATAGTGGGTAGAGAGCAGCTCATCCAAGAGATGCGTGATGCTCACAACAGCAAGGGTGTGTTCTCACACATGATGGACCCCCTGGTATATTCCAATGAAGCCAACCTGCAGCTTTTCTCACTGGCTGTTAAAGATGCAGTGAACAATGCTACTGAACGCTCACGTGACTTCTTGTACGAGCTTGAGGAGAAGTACAGTAACCTCAAGTCTTTTGTTGGGAGTGACTTCAATGAGGCTACGTTCAACGATGCGTTCTTAACAACTGTTACCATTGATGGTGTAGAGCAGCTGTCCATAGTATCAAAGTATGACACGCAAAGATTCTACGCTGCACTCAACTCTGAGCACAATAGGTTGAACGCCAAGTACAAAGTGCCTGAGAAGAGAGAAGACTACGAAGGATGGAAGTTTGATGAGAAGACAGGCAAACTTTCTCAGGCGTACAGAGACCACAGACGTGAGCTTGTTATATGGTACAATCAAAATACTACTGCAGCACCAGGTGCAGAACAAACTCTTGCAGACCTGGAACAGCGCATTGATGTACTACAGCAGAAGATTGATGTAGAGGAGGATCGTGACAGAAAGAACATCATGATTACTGAGATCAAGGAGCTGCAGGATAAGAGATACAGATCTTTCTCACAGGCTGGTGTATTCATGGAAGATCTGGCCGTGCCAAATGACAGCTATCTAAGTGAGAAGTATCAGAAGATACAGCAGACCCCAGAGCTCAAAGAGTACTATGACTTCATTGTACAGAAGTATGAAGCTGCACAAAAGCAGATCGGTAACAGCCAGCTGTTTATAAACTCTTGGGATACAATGTCCTACATCATGCCGTCAGTACGTAAGGATAGACTTGCAGCACTGCAGCAGGAAGGGTGGAGAGACTTGGCAGCAGAGGAGCTCAAGGACTTCACAAGACTCAAGACAGACACACAGTTTGGTATGATGACAGAGTCTGACGGGGAGAGAGTGAGATCTATACCACGCTTCTACACCAACAGAGTACAGGCTAGAG
>MDTG01075521.1_pt1 | contig 25284 bp, 25 predicted proteins | sample 811421 | NCBI WGS metagenome assembly MDTG01 (sample SAMN05326645, study PRJNA326480) | marine metagenome | isolation source: seawater | place: Pacific Ocean: South East | collected 2011 | reverse complement strand
TTTTATATTGCTACATACAGTTTCTTCTTATCCATTACAAAAAATTCATAGTAATCTCAAAAAAATATATGAATTAAAAAATAATTTTGATTGTCCTATAGGACATTCTGACCATACACCCGGAACAGAAATTCCTCCTTTGGCAGTGGCAGCTGGAGCACAAATTATAGAAAAACATTTTACAGATAATCCAAAACTAAGAGAGTCAGACAATTTTTTTTCTATTACCTCAAGTGATCTAAAAGATATTAAATATAAAGTAAATAAAGTTTATGAATATATTTATTCACCTAACTTTGAAAAAGCAGATCCAGAAAAATTTATGAGATCATTTAGAAAATAAATTTAATATTTTGAAAAAAGTTTATTTAAGAAGCAGAGGAGGTGGAAAACAGGGTTGGGGAAATATTTATAGATTAATTGCGATATACGACTTAATTAAAAGCAAATACAATTGTTTATTTATTTTTGAAGGAACCAATGAAGTTGCAAATTTTATAAAAGAAAAAAAATTAAAATATATTCGTTTAAAAGAAAATATAACTTTAAATCAAGAAAAAAAGATTGTTGATAGATTGGGTAATGCTGATTTATCCATAATAGAAATGTTAGACTGCAGTTTAGGAAGACAAAAAATTTATAAAAAAAAATCGAATAAATTGTTAGTTTTTGATGATATTTTAAATAAGAAATATTGTGCTGACAAGGTAATATCTGCGCAATACAAATCTAAATTTAGAAATATTAAAAATTTAATATCTGGATATGAATTTTATCCATTAAGAAAAGAATTCGACAATTATAAAAATAAAAAAAAAAAAATTAAAAAAAAAATTGAAAAGGTTTTAGTGTGTTTGGGAGGTAGCTCTTACAATTTAGGCAACGAAAAAATGTATAATTTTTTTAAAAATAAAAATTTTAAAACAATAATAATTCAAGGTAATGAACAAAAAAGATTATATTTTAAAAAACAAGTGAAAAATAAAAACGTATTATTTAAGAGTAAAATTAAAAATTTAGCTAAATTAATATTTGATGCTGATATTGTAATAGCTGGAGGAGGTTATGTAAAAATAGAAACTGCTTTTTTACAAACGCCAATGATAATATTGCCAGTTCAAAGACATCAGTTAGAATTGGTTAAAGATTTTAATAAATATTGTAATGTTCCATTCATAAGTTATCCATCAAAGTTAAATAATAAGATGATAGCAAAAAATTTTAATAAATACAGTTATAAATTTAGATATCAAATGAATAAAATTTTAAGAAATAAGTTTCGAGATAATATTTTTAAAAAAAAAATTTTAAGTTTTATTGAAAATCAAATAGGAAACTCAAAATGAAAATAGTATCTATTTGTCAACCACATTTTATACCTTGGATAGGATATTTTAATATGATCTATAATTCAGATGAATTTGTCTTTTTAGATAGTGTTCAATATAATAGAAGAAGTTGGCAAAATAGAGTTCATATTAGAGATAATAAAAATTTACAAAAAAAAAAAATTATTTTCTCTTTCTGTAATAGATCATCATCAAAAAAAAAAAATTTCTGAAGTTTATTTAAATGGTAACAATTTAGAGCACTTTAAAAATCAAATTGAGGAAGCTTATAGAGATACAAAATATTTTAAAAAAATATTTAATTTAACGTATGAAATTTTAAAGTATAATATTGATAATAATTTATCTTCAATAAACTTTAAACTAATAAGTTTTTTTTGTGACTACTTAAATATAAAAAAAAATTTTTCTTTATCATCTAATTTAGATTTATCAGAAAAAAAAGAAAATTTAATTTTGGAAATTTTAAAATTAAGAAAAGCCTCTTCTTATCTTGCAAATAATGGTTCGTTACAATATGCTGATAGAGATTTTTTTGAAAAAAATAATTTGGACTTTAAAACACATGATTATGAACACCCAGTTTATGTTCAAAAAAAAAAGGATATTGAATTAAATTTTTTGTCACATCTTTCAATTCTTGACATTTTATTTAATTACGACAAAGGAGCAGAAAAAATTGTTAAAAATTTTAATATTTCTTGGTAGTTTTTTTTTACTAATCATTATTTTTGAAATTATTATAAATATTTTTTTTAGTAAAATTTTAAATAAAAACAAATTTAATTTTGATAAAATTATTAAAAAAGATTCTGATTTAGGTTGGAAACAAAAAAATAATAAGAATTTTTTTTATTACCATCGTTATTTGAAAAATTCTAAAAAAATTTTTTTAAAAACAAACAACCTTGGAATAATAGACTCAAAAGATTATCTGTTTGACGGAAAAAAACAAAAAGTAGCTATATTTGGTGATAATTCTATATCTGGTTTTGATACAAAAATAGACAGTAATTTTATAACTTTACTTAGAAAAAAAATAAAAAAATCAAAAAAAAATATAGATATTTATAATTTTACTAATAGAGATTATTGTACTTTACAGTATTTCAAATATTATGAGAAATTCTTAAAGAAAATTAAATTTGATTTAATCATTTATATCTATTCCCATAATCACTCAAGACGAAACATAACTATTCACGAAAGTACAAAATCAAAAATTTTTACACAACCTCTTTATGATTTTAGAGTAAATAAAAAGATTTCATTTAAGGGTAAATTTTTAAGAAATGATAATATTTTTTTAAATAAAAATAATCAAATATCAATATTTAGAGCTAAAAAGAGTTCAATTAAATTTTTTTTTTACGATAGGTTATATTTTTTTTCAATTATTTATGATGCAATAGTGGGTAAAAATAAGCTAAAAAAAATGGATTTTATTCATGAGATTAAGAATATAGAAAATCAAAATTTAGATTATCATTGGGAATACACTTTTTTAATTTTAAAAAAATGGAAATTGTTAATAGATAGAAACAAGACAAAATTTGCCATTACAAATATACCTAGCAGCTACCATAACCCTAATAATCATCATCAATTTAGCTTTAAAATTTCACAAATAAAAGAAAGAAAAAAAATTAAATTTTTTTGTAAAAATTATAAAATTAGATTTTATGATAATTATAAGTCAGGAATTAAAAAATTTTATAAATCAAACTTTTTTATTCATCCAAGATATGCGTATCTCAATACTAAAGGGTATGATAATGTTACTGATAGAGTTTTTAATATTATAAAAAGCATTTTAAAATAATCAAAATATTCATTTTTTTAGTTTAGAATTTTATTAACAGCAGTATAAAGTCTTTTGCCGTAACTTGATTTATCAGAATATAATACTTTATTTCTAAATTTATCTATATAATTTTTATTAATTTTCAATTTACTATTATTAAAATTTTTTAACATTACTCCAATTTTATTTTCATCGTCGCATACTTTTATATTTGGAAAATTTGTAATATCTTTAAAATGCTCCCATAAATCTATTAACCTTTCATTTTTGTCATAAGAATTATTTTTTGGACTATAAAGAATAATTTTTTTATGAAAAATTGATGCTTCAATAGTCACTGAACTAGCAGAACAAACTATAAATTGAGCATTTTTAATTAATCCAATAGAATATTTGCTATCAGATGATTTTATTTTTGATGAGGGTAAATTATAGCTGTACCTACTTTTCATTTGTGGGTCTAAAATTATATTCTTATATTCGTTGAAATTTATTAAATCTATATCACGTAAAAATGTATAAGGATGAGGTCTAAAAATTAATTTAAAATTTTTAAAATCTTTTTTATTTTTTTCTATATATTTATCAATTTTTTTCAAAAGGATTAAATTATCTATTTTTTTGGGTGATGCGTTATCAAAATATACAGCATATTTAAAATTGTATGGGTTTTTATATTTTTTATTTTTTTCTTTAAAATATGGCTCAAGACGTGGAGCACCCAAGTTATATGCAACACCTTTGTAATTGTGAACTTTTAATATTTCTTTTGATTGCTGTCCCCAAACTCCAATATAGTTTGGATGACTTATCATATATCTACTAAACAAATTGTCCCAATTTTCAGATAATAAAAAAATATTTTTTTTATTTTGTTTTTTAAAATATTTAATGGAATCATAAATTGAAATATGGTTTCCATTAAAAGGTATTATAACTAAATCTGGATTTATTTTTTTATAAATATTGATTAAGGATTGGTTCGTTCTTATAAGTTTTTTTAATATTTCATCAAAAATTTCATGTATGAATATATAATTGATAATTCTTTCAGAAGCTTTGATACACCATATTATAAACCTTTTAAATCCTGTAAAAATTGTTTCATTAACATATTTATAAAATAATTTAAATCTCAACTGTCCTTTAATTAAGTGTGAAATGTTTTTAATTTTATTTTTATTTCTTAGTTGTACTCTGTTAAATAGCATTGAAAAAAACTTAGTTTCTAATTTTTTATACTCAAAAGTGAGTAGAACTTTTTTTTTAAATTTTTTATATAGTGGGTTATTAATAATTTCTTTTAATTGAGTATCTTTAATTGAATTATCTAATACGTAATAGCAATTATATTTTTTTTCTATATCTTTAAAAGCACCGCTATTTATATAGCTTTTTATATATAGCGCGTAGTTGAGAACTATAATTATATTTTTTTTTTTCATAAATTAAAAAATTTATTAATCGTTTTATTTATTAAAATAAAGTAATAAATGAACTTATATTATTAATAAATGAATATAAAACCAAAAATTAATTTAACACTTTATGAGTTTCATGCCTCATCTGCTGCAATATCAATAGGTGAAAAAATTATTTTTGCCTGCCATGAAGACAGAATAGTTAGAAAAAAAAATGAAATAGGATTTCCTTTATTGTCTATAAAAAAATGTTTAGAATTCACAAATATTAAAGCTAATGAAGTAGATGAAATTGGAATTATAAATGATAAAAATAGTTACCCAGGATATGATTCAATTGTTAACTACATTTTTAAAAGACAATCTAGATACACAGTAGAGGATTGGATTAAAGAAAATGATAAATATTGGTTTCCAAAAATTTATAAAAATAAAAAGCTCAAAAGTTTTTTTTATCCTATGGGTGGAAAAAAAAGAATTGCTAAAGACCATCATGTTGATGTTTCTTTCTATAATGAAAGAAAGTCATTTGATTATAATCTAAAAAAACTTTTTGAATCAAAAAAAAATTTAATTAAAGAATTAGGATTTAATAAAGCAAAAATATCTTTTATTCCACATTACAAATGTCATCATTATCATTCATTCTATTCTTCTCCAATACGAAATTTTGAAAAATCAATTATATTGCATGCAGAAGGCCAGGGGGGCAAATATAATCAGGCCATTTCCATTCCCACTAAACAAGGTCTAAAATTTATACATGGTACAAATAGTTTTAATTTAGGTAGGCTATATCAATGGTCAACTCTTAATTTAAAAATGTTGCCTTATCACGACGAATACAAATTAATGGGTTTAGCACCTTATGCCAATAGAAATGAAGCTAATAAATTGTTTAAAATATTAAAAAATTATTTCAAATTAGATAAAAAAAAGTTTGTAATTATATTTAAAAAAAAACCTACTGACATGTTTTTCTTTTTTAAAAATATTTTTAAGAATTATAGATTTGATACAATTGCTGGAGCTGTTCAAAAGCTTCTAGAAAATAATTTAATAAATTTAACTAGTTTATTACTTAAAAAATATAAAAATAGAAATTTAGTTTTTTATGGCGGTGGAGTAGCCATGAATGTAAAAGCAAATCTTATAATATCACAATTAAAAGGAATAAAAAATTTTTTTGTACCAGTTTCTCCAGCCGATGAATCTAATGTAATAGGTGCTTTATATATATTAATAGAAAAAGATTATTTAAAACACAAAAAGTCTCTAAAAAAAATTCAACCTTTAAGTACACCTTATTTAGGTATTCATCATAACTTTATAAGTAAAAAATTTTTAATAAAAAAATTTAGAAAATTTCATGTAGTAGATCTAAATTTAAAAAAAATTAGAAAAAATATTTTTAATGGTGAAATAGTTGGGAGATTCTCAGGAAGGGCTGAGTTTGGACAAAGAGCTCTAGGAAATAGATCAATATTAGCATCACCAATATATGATGGAATTTCAAATAGGCTAAACCACAACATAAAATCAAGGGATTTTTGGATGCCATTTGCTATGACAGTATTAGATACTTTTAAAAAAGAATATTTTAAAAAAAATACTTTTAATAATTCTAAATACATGACTTCTTGTTTTGAATTAAAAGAAAAATATTATGACACTTTTAAATGTGGTGTTCATATATATGATAATACTGTAAGAGCACAAATATTGAAATATAGAGATAATAAAGATTACTTTAATTTGATAAATGAATTTAAAAAAATCTCTGGAGTTGGTGCGTTAGTTAATACATCATTTAATATACATAAATTTCCAATCGTAGAAACTATAGATGATGTTTTTTATGTTTTTAAAAATACTAATATAGACAAGTTAATTATTGATAATTTTCAAATATCAAAAAAATAATTTTTTTTTAAATGAGTCAATAGTTAGAGAAGGTTGTTTAATTATTTCTACGTTTTTAATTATATCATAAATCTTTTTTATTCTGATAAAATCTTTTTTTGTATCTAGAGTTAATCTTAATTTTTTTGATCTAAAATTTTCATTTTTATGTGATAATAAAATACTAAATTGTTTTTTATTTTCAAAACAATAATTTTCAATATGCTCTTTGTGTTTTGAGAGTTTTACTTTTTTAAAAATCTTATTTACAGTATTTTTTTTAAAAATTACAAAGCTAAAACCAAAAGGCATTATATTCCTATAAAATGGACTATATATATCCTTTTTACTTTTAATAAATTTTTTTATATCTCTATCTAAAATTGTCGGCATAAATATAGGACAATCAGCATTAGCTCTTACAATAATGTTATTATTTTTTCCAAACTTTTTAATTGCACCATAAAATCTTTGTAATACGTCTGCTTCGCTTCCTCTAAAACATTTATATCCATTATCATTTGCAAATTTTTCAATTCTATTATCTCTAGATTTTGTTGTAGTCGCAAAAACTATTTTATCAAGCTGTCTTGATTTTCTTAGTCTTTCTAAAAAAATTTGTAATACAAATTTGTTATTTATTTTTAAAAAGAGTTTATTTTTTAATCTTTTAGAACCAATCCTACATAAAATAATTGCTAAAACTTTATTTTTTTTTTTAAAATCATAATTAAAGTGTTATTCTATTCAAACATTTGATATATATTTATAAATTAAGAATAAATCATCCAATAGAAATATGATATAATTATTATTATAAAAAATATAAACAAACTTGTTAATGAAAATTAAATACCAAACAATACCATATAGTAGGCAAACAATAACTAACCAGGATATTAAAGAAGTAAATAGAGTTTTACAATCTGATTTTATTACACAAGGACCTGTAAATTTAAAATTTGAAGAAGAAATTTGTAAATTTGTAAAGAGTAAATATTGTATTACTGTTAATACGGCAACAAGTGCGCTTACTATCGCATGTAAGGCTTTAGGTTTAAAGAAGGGTGATATTTTATGGACATCAACAAATTCATTTGTTGCTAGTGCCAACTGTGGATTATTGTGTGGAGCTAAAGTAGATTTTATCGATATAGATTTAGAAAATTATAATTTATCTATTAAAATATTAGAACAAAAACTTATTGAGGCAAAAAAAAAAATAAATTACCTAAAATCTTAATACCAGTTCACTTTGCAGGTCAACCATGTGATATGAAAAAAATTTTTAAGTTATCACAAAAATATAAGTTTAAAATTATAGAAGATGCATCACATGCATTAGGTTCTTCTAACAAAAATATTATGGTAGGGAGTTGCAAATATAGTGATTTTACTGTTTTTTCATTTCAAGCAGTCAAAGTTATTACTACAGGAGAAGGTGGTTGCTTAACTACAAAAAACAGAAAATTGTTTGAGAAAGTAAAGCTATTAAGAACTCATGGCATTACTAAAAATAAGGGTTTTTTTTTAAATAAAAAATTTAAAAAACAACCTTGGTATTATGAGCAGCAAATTTTAGGAACAAATTATAGATTAGCTGATATTAATTCTGCATTAGGACTTTCTCAGTTAAAAAAATTAAAGAAAAATTTAGTTTTAAGACAAAAACTTGTAAAAAACTATTATAGACTCCTTAAAGGTCAAAGTTTTAAATTTGTTACTATTCCACAAAATGTTAATTCAGCTCACCATTTGTTGCCAATTTTTTATAATTTTAAAAACTTCAATCAAAAAATAAATTTTTTTAATTATTTAAGAAAAAAAAAAATTTTTTTACAAGTTCATTATATTCCAATATATAGACATCCATACTATCAAAAACTTGGATTCAAATCTTATAATTATCCTAATTCTGAAATCTATTATAAAAATATTTTTTCTATTCCATTATTTTTAAAATTAAATATAAAAAAACAAACTTTTATAGTAAATCAGATAATATCTTTTTTTAAAAAAAATAGATAACTTAAGAATTTACATTTATGAATTTTTTTTTGTATTTTGGCTTGATTTATTTAATGAAAAAAGTTTTAATTTATATATGTTTATTTTAGAAACAGGCATCAATCATTTTGGCAATCTTGCTGAAAGTAAAATTTTAACCAATTTTTTTTTAAACTCTAGTTTCAAGAATATTTCTTTTATGATTCATAGTAAAAAATTTTATTTAAAACAATCTAAGAATAATCTAGATTTTAAATTACCATATAATTTTTATAAATCTTTGATTAATAAGTGTCATAAAAAGAAAAAAAAAATAGGATTATCCGTATGTGATTTGTCAACCTTTTCAGAATTTAGAGATTTAAATTTCGATTTTTATAAGTTACTCAGCATATCAATTAATAACTTTGATTTGATAAAAGAATTAAAAAAGATTAATAAAAAAATATATATTTCAACAGGCTTTACATCAAGTGACTTAAAAATCAAAAAGTGTATCAAAAAATTTGGATCAAAAGTTAAATTAGAGGTTTTACATACACCAATGAGCTATGATTGTTCAAATCTTAATTTAAATAAAATAGATTCTTTGAGAAAAAAATATAATTTACCGATAGGTTATAGCCACCATAATAATAATCAGAACACTATATATACCTTGTCTGCTTACAAACCACAGTCAATCTTTATTTATTGCAAGCAATTACGAAAAAAAAATAGAGTATATCCAGACAATGAACATGCCTTTTTTTTAGATGAACTAGAAAATTTAAAAAAAAATTATTATGAATGTTTAAAGATGCACAAAATAAAAGAAAAACCTTATAAAGTTAATATATTTAAAAATAAAATAAAATTTTAGGAAATTTCTAAAGAGTTTAGAACCATCTCTAAGCCCTTATTTAATTTAATTGTTTGTTTAAATCCCAATTTTTTTATTTTTTTTATACTAGGACATCTAATTGAAGTATTGCCAAAAAATTCATTAGTTTTTTTTAATTTAATTTTTTTTCCAATTTTTTTAGCAATTAACATGGCAACTTTTTTTATGGATATTTTTTCAGTTGTACCAATATTATAGATTTCGAGATTTTTTCCTTTTTTAAAAATCAAATTAAAAGCTTTAATAAAATCATCTATATGGATGAAAGATCTAATTTCATTTCCTGATCCTTTTATTTTTATAGTTTGTCTATTTTTTGATGAGCTAATTTTTTTTATAAACTGAGGTATCACATGCTCATTTCCCATATCATGACTATAGACATTGTGAGGTCTAAAAATTACAAGTCTTTTAAAATATTTTTTTGCATAATAAACACTAATTAATTCTGAGATTATCTTACCCGCTCCATAACTATATCTTGGATTATAAATGTTTGGAATTTTAAGCATTTCATTTTCAGTAGTAGGTATCTTATTTGGTGTTTGGTAAACTTCAGAACTAGAAGCTAAAAAAAAATTTTTAATTTTATATTTTAAGCTCAATTCAAGAACATTAAATATACCTTTAATACCAACCTCCAACACATCTATTGGTTTATCATAAAAATGTTGGGTACCATTGATAAAAGCTAGATGGATTACGGTATCAATATTTTTAAATGATTTTTCTAATTTTTTTTTATTTCTTATATCACCTCTTACAAATTTAATTTTTTTTTTTATTTTATCTAATCTTTTAATTTTTCCTCTAAAATTATTATCATAAATTGTTAATTTATAATTTTGTTTTACTAAAGACTTACAAATATTTGATCCAATAAAACCTGTTCCTCCTGTAACCAAAATATTTTTCATTTTTTTAATATCCCCCATGTATCAATAATAGTTTTATTTTTTGGAATTATAAGTTTTTTATAATTTTTATGTGGTGTTGCTAAAATAATTATATCAGATTTTTTAATTAATTCTTTTTTGGAAACTTTATCTGGATATTCTACATAATCATCTGATACAAAAAAATTTATTTTTTTTCTTCTTAAAATTTTGATTAGTTTTAGAGATAGTGAGTCCCTAGTATCATCTACATCAGATTTGAAAGCAATACCAAGAATACCAATTTTCTTTTTTTTTAAAAAAAATTTTTTTTCCAATTCTTTTACTAAAAAATTAGGCAAGCCTTCATTTATTTGCAAGGAAGCTTTTCCCAAAGTAAATTTATTATTAGTTAAATTTACTAATTGCATTGTATCTTTTACTAAGCAAGGTCCAGCAGCAAACCCAGCTAATGGCAAACTTTGATTTCTAGAGTAATTTTTCATCATTTTTATTCTTAATTCATTAAAATTAATCCCGAATTTTTGACAAACATTATAAAATTGGTTACTAGCTGCAAAATTTATATATCTCCAAGCATTTGAAAATAATTTTATCAATTCAGCTTCAATTACAGAACTAATTATAATTTCTTTAACAAAACTTTTAAAAAAAAATACTGATTTTTTTATAGATTTTTCATTTATACCAGAAATAACTTGTGGCAAAGTATTTAATTCTACTAGAGCAGAACCCTGCAGGATTCTTTCTGGACAATAGGATATATTCTCATTTTTACCTTTTAATATATTTTTAATTTTTTCGATTGTTCCAGGATAAACTGAACTTCTAATAATAATTAATTGGTTCTTATTTATTAATTTTTTTAATTTTCTTATTAACCTAAAAAAATTCTTCAATTCAGGTTTTGTATTTTTTTTAACTGGAGTTCCTATACAAATTATTATTATATTTGCTTTAATTATAAATCTATCATCATTTCCAGCTTTTAATTTTTTTTTGTATTTTTTTAAAAATTTTTTAGAATTAATTTCATAGTATGGTGCAATATTTTTATTAATTAAATTACATGCCTTTTTATTTTTATCATAAAAAAAAACTTGGTTATTTTTTGATGCAATCATCAACCCAAGTGGAAATCCCACATGTCCTGCACCACCTATAATACAAACCTTTTTTTTCATTTATTCTCATTCTTTTCATAAAGATCAAAAACGATTTTGCAATAATCTTTTGCATAATTTTTAAACTTTATTTTTGCTTCATTTTGATATTTTTTTAAAATTGCTTTCTTTTCTAATTTTTTTTCAATCCAAATTTTTTTCATAATATTTGAGAGTTCTAAATGATTTTTTGGGCTGAAATAGTGACAATTTTTTGGATTTTGTTCTTTATGAACATTTATTTTTGATAAAATGATTTTTTTACCAATAGATTTTGATTGCTCTACAGTGCTGCTCCACCCTTCAAATAAAGAAGGATTGATAATTGCCAATGAATTTTTAATCAAAGACAATGAATGCTGATATGGTAAAACTCCCAAATAAATGAAATTTTCTTCAAGATTATTTTTTTTGATAAATCTCATTATATCATTGAAATATTCAGGTCTACGATAGTCATAATTAAATCCTGTAGATAAAACTGTTACATTAATATTCTTCAATCTTAAATTTTGTATAGCTTTCAAAACCACAAAATGATTTTTGTGTACCCAATACTGATTTGGTAGATAAAAAAAATTTTTTGGTAATTTATACTTTTTTTTGATTTTAAAAAAATTATTTTTATTATCTTGAGGTATCTTAAAAGTAAACTGATTCACAATAGCTTTTTTTAAAGCTGGTTTATAGATTTTTTGTAAATCTTTTTTTGCGTCAAAACTACTTAATAAAATTTTACTAGAATACCTAGAAATAAATCTTATATTAATCTTTTTCATAATTTTATATTTTAAAGAAAAAAAATTTGGAAAATAAAAATATTGAAAATCAGGTATCCATATTATACTTTTACAAACACTTGCATCACCTGTGACAATATTTGAGTGAGAAATTAGATCAATATTGTTTTTCTTTAAAAAATTTTCAAGAAAAAAAGTTTTATTAAAAAATATTAACATTATTTTATCTATTAACTTTTCAAATAAATTTTGATTTAATATTTTTTTATCTTTAATAACTGTTATTTTCTTTAAAAATTTATATTTTTTAAATATTTGTATATCATTAGCAATTAAATATATTTTAATTTTTTTTAAAAGTGATGGATTTGCCACTATTGACTCAATTAAATTTAGAATTATATTTAACCCACCTAACCATTTTCCTTGATTAAAATTTATTATGAAAGCTAATTTAATCATATTCTTTTTTGTACCATTGAATATATAAATCTAATCCGTCAAAAAATTTTTTACGTGGGGACCATATAAATTTTTTTGCTTCTTTAGTAGAAGAAATTAAGATTTTTGGGTTTGAATTTTTTCCATAGCCATTAAATTTAGGTATTATATTTTTATTCATCTTTGTAGAAATATATGAAATAATATCTTTAATCTTTATTCCTTTACCAGAACCCACATTTATAATCTTTATATTTTTAAAATTTTTCTTTATGATTCTAAAAATTAAATTAGTCATATCATCAATAAAAAGCCAATCTCTAATCTCTTCTCCAGTACCAAAAAAAATATTTATATTTTTTTTAATTTTTGTACATGCATCAAAAATAAATTGTCTTTTTAATCCCGGTCCGAATAATGAACCAGTTCTGAGTATCATAATATCAATTTTATATTTTAAATTATAAAATCTACATAATTGTTCAGCTAAAAGTTTATTAATTGCATAATTTGAGATCGGATTTATTCTAGTTTTTTCAGTTAAAATTTGTTCTTTTGAATTACCATAAACAGCCAGAGTAGACATTAAGATTAATTTTGGTTTTTTTTTAATTTGGGATATATATTCTAAAACTGACTGAGTTGTTAAAACATTTCTTTGAAAATCATCTTCTGGCTCCAGACCTATTACTTTTCCTGCACAATGAATGATATAATCAAATTTAATTTTATATTTATTCAAACTTTTTAAATTAATATTGCTGTTTATATTTTTTTTATAACCCCATTTTTTATATTGATTTCCAATCCATTTACCTCTGCCAATACCATAAACATGAATTTTTTTTTCTTTCAGATTTAGTGCTATATTTCTTGCTAAAAAACCTTGAGATCCCGTTATAAGGATTTTTAATTTCTTCATTATTATATATTTGTTTTCTTTTTTAAAAATTTTTTTACAGAATTAATGAATCTTCTAAAATTCATTTTAACTCCAAAATTTTCATCTTTTCTCCATGAAAGAATATATGGATGAACAATATCAACTAAGTCGTTTTTTTTTACTTTTAAGGGAGACAGTTTTTTATACCAATCAGTATTTCTTTTTATATATAGAAAAGATCCAGATATATAATAAGGACATTTTTTAAAGGACTCATGATACCAATACTTTTTTCTATCGATGAAGATAAATGGATCATAATCATTTTTTTCAAAATGACTTATCCAATATGATTGATTATTTTCATTCAAATGATTTGTTCCACCGTGCCCATCAACAGCAGCACTAAAAAGGATCATATCGGATGCCTTACATAAATCTCTTACAAAGCTTTCTGCTCGTTTTGGACTTAAGTGTTCAGCAGTTTCTAAACTTATAGCAAGATCATGTTTTTCTACATTAATTTCATTTTCAAGATCAGTATAAATAAAATTTGCATCGTTAAAAATATGAATATTTTTTGAATACTTACCATCTATTCCTGTGAGTTTTTTCTCACTTTCAATAATTTCACTAGCAGCTTTTAACCATGATGCTGATCCACAACCAAAATCGACCATACTTTTAAAGGGAAAAACTTTATAAAGCTCATTTAAAACTATTTTTGCCCCTTTATAACTTACTGAGCTAAGGTTTTCGTAATAGTCTTCACTATAAAGTTTATTATATTTATTATATTTTTGTACCATAAGCTTACTTAATTTTGTCAAATATCATTTTTTAATAAAACATCTTTAAGACCAAATAAATTTTTAGGTAATTTTTTTTTAATATACCAATTAAATTTAGCAATATACTGTTTTTTTGAGTTCCAACCATTAAATAACTCAAAAAGCAATTGATTGTTTTTAGACATCAAATTAGCTGCATGAACTAGATTTGAGCTCACATAAAAAATCCCAGAACATCGAGAAAGCAAAACTGCTTCTATAATAGATTCTAGTCCTAATTTATATCTGTGCAAGTTTCTTGGATAAGTTTTAAAAGCATCATCTCGATTTGATCTAAAAGAATTAATATTAATCAATTTTTCACCAAAATAATTTTTTAATTTTTTTTGATAATCTAACTCTTCAGTTACCAAGAATATTTTATTGTAGTTATATTCTTTTAACAATTTTTCACTATGTTTAATTATTTGATCTATAGTTGCAGGTAAGGCATGGCCAGGCGATGTTTTATAACTAGTTCCTCTAAAATGTATACCGAGAATTTTTTGTTCCTTAAAATTTAATTTAATTAGATACTTATTTAAAATTTTTTCTACTTTATTGTTTAATTTTATATATTTATCATAAATTTTTTTAAATTCTTCATGTTTATTAGGCCAGTGTTCCATATTATGTTCAATTTTATTTGGTGATATTATTACGTTCTGGCTCTGATAAACTTCATCTAGATTATAATCTGAAACTTTTTTAAAATAATATTCCCAAGAGTTAAAAGTATTGTTAATTTTTTGTCTTTCATTATAAACTGTAACAAAATTTTCCATATCAACAATTGGTATATATTTCTTTTTTTCACAAATTTTAAGATGATTTAGAACTAAAATTAAGTTTGAAAAAAAACCAGCACCTGGAGATCTCCTAATTACATAAAAAACTTTATCTTTATTTTTTTTTCCTAAGTTTAATAATATTTTGTGATTGTCTACCTTTTTTAAAACATCATTTTTTTCTCTGTCAAATAGTGGTTTTGGACCATAAGATATAGTTATAAATCTTTTGAATATATTTTTAGGATTGTACATTATAAATTTTATTAATTTTTCATTTTATTTGATTTCTATGAATTGCTTCAGCAATTTTCCAATCAGTAATTGTATCAATATCAATTGCGTTTATTTCTGGCAAAGGATAGTGATCACATCTATTTGATAAAATATATTTTTCTCTTTTCCAATTTTTCTTTTCCCCCCAATAAAATTGACCAGCATCATGATATGATTTGCCAAAATCTTGTGTCATTTTATTTGAATTTTTTGTTTTTAAAAAATTAATCTTATTTCCTTTGATCTTAAAAGATTTTTCAATTGGGTAACTAAATTTAACTGATGAAAATACAAATTTTCTTTTACTTTTTTTCATCAATTTAAAAGAATTATTTAGATATTTACTTTGAAGTAAAGCTGAAGTTGGAAAAATACAGCAGATATAATCAATATTTATTTTTCTTTTTTCTAAGGTATTGATTGCGTGTTTTACAGCATCAATTATCAAAGATTTTCCATTTGAAAGATTTTTTGGTCTAATTATTACGTCATCTGCTCCACTCTTCAGTGCAATTTTTTTTATTTTATGACTGTCTGTTGATACAATTATTTTTTTAAAAATTTTACTTTTTTTTGCTACTTTAATTGGGTAATAAATTATCGGTTTATTGTTAAAAAGTTTTATATTTTTATTTTTAATTCTTTTGCTACCAGCTCTTGCAGGTATAATTGCTATAATATTTTTCATTTTTATAAGCTATTCAATTTAATTTATTCTAATTCATAATTGAAAGCAAAATGATCAGAATAATTAAACTTATCTAATCTAAATTTGATTTCATCATGTTTCTTAATAGACCAATTTTTTATCCAATAATCATATACCTTGCTATGGAACTGTTTATGATAGCCTAAATCTTTTATTAATTTATCATAATTACCAAAAAGCCAGTTCTTATTGAAATATATATATTTCATAAAATAGTATTCATAAATTTGTTTTTTAGAATTATTTATTTTTTTTTCATATTTTTTTGGATTTATAATAATCTTTTTAAATTCATTTATATTTTTTGGATGTAAATTAAAATTATAATCAACTTGGGGATTATTATTTGATGCTGTAATTGCAGGAATACCAAGAGCAGGATACTCAAAACCTATAGTTCCATAAACAGTAAGCACATTATTAATACCCATATTTATTATTTCTTGGTGCGTCATTTGATCTGGTAATAGAATGATATTTTTATGGGATTTTAAGAATTCTTTAACAACTAATTTTTCATGATCACTATATCTTTTCCATCTTCCTGGGAATGAAGGGTGTGTTTTAATATACCACTCATGTTTGGTCGTTTTAGATATTCTTCCAATAAAAAATAACCATTTATAGAAATCAGTGAATAAATTTTTTCCATACAGGTGAGGAGCATCTGCAAAATTATGGGTTGCAATTAAAATTTTTACTTTTCTATTCTTCTGATTTGATTTTTTTATTTTTATTCTTTTAAAAGATGATTGATTTATATATGAAGTATCACTATGTAACTTACCCTTTAATCTTTCAGTTATTCTATACTTAGCTATTTTTAATCCCTCTTTTTTTTTAGCTTTATCTAAGCTGTTAAATATTTTCTTAAAATTATGAAATTCCCCAAACTGAAACATATTCTTTTTGTTTAGTTTTACGAGATATTCACCAGTACATACAAAAGCTGGAATATTTTTGGATAAGGCAATTCTAGACGTTATAGCTAAAGAATAAATTGAATGAGAAGTTATAACTGACTTTACTTTGTTTTTTTTAAAATAATTAATCCAGAAAATAACTAAACTAATAAAATCATAAACAAAAATTAGAAAATTTTTATCTTTTAGATCTATTGTTGGAATAATATTATAGTTTTTTTTTAGATAAGTGTCATATAATAGATCTCCTATCAGTATATCATTAATCCTATAATCCTCTAATTTCTTTAAATTATTTACTTTTTTAACAAACCTTTTAAATTCCTTTTTATTTTTTGAATTATATTCATTTGAAATTTGAGGGTGAAATATTTTTCTCACTCCAAATGACTTATAAATACCAAAAGTTCTTAAATTTAAATACTCTGCTATATTAAATTTAATTTTTGAAAAAAAATTTTGTTTTAAAGAATGGAATAATAATGCCCATCCATTATATGCAACTATTTTCGATTTATAAATTTTACTCAGGTAATTTGATAAATATGATAAAGCAATATGTCCTGAACAAAAAGAATGAAATTCAATCAAAATTATTCCTTTAAATTTTTGTTGTGGTTTAAAATTATATTTATTGTGGCTAATAAATTTTCTTATATTTCTATTACTAATAAAATAATCTTTTAATGATAAAAAATAATTGAGCATTTAATTTTTTTTTAAATAATCTTTATATTTAAATTATTCGAATTTCTAATATGTTGTTGTTTGTAAAGTGAATATTTTATCATTAATTATAAACTCTATTTTATAATTATTTTTTTTAATTCACTAATGCTTAGAAATTTATTATTTGTTCCACTTGTATAAGAAAAATTTTTTTTAACTTTTTTAAATTTTTTATTCATATAATATTTTCTTATATTTACTGGAGCATTATTCAGTATTACATAGTATTTTCCTATATCTACAGTGTTTATGCTCTCGCTTTTGGTAATAAGCTCTTCTTCAATTTTTTCACCAGGTCTTATACCTGTAATTTTAATTTTACATTTTGGCCCAACAGCTTTTGCCAAATCTAAAATTTTATAACTAGGAATTTTTGGTACAAATATTTCTGCACCTTGATTATTTTTTATAGCCCACAAAACCATATTAACTGAGTCCGTAATTGAAATATTAAATCTTGTCATATTTTTATCAGTTATTGGGAAGTATCCTTTTTTTAGATGTTTAAGAAAAAAAGGTATTACAGAACCTCTGCTACCCATTACATTTCCATATCTTACAACACTAAATTTAATCTTTTTATTACCTTTAATATTACTCGCAGCTAGAAAAAGTTTATCTGAACACAATTTAGTAGCACCATAAAGATTAATAGGTGAAACAGCTTTATCAGTTGATAGCGCTATGACATTTTCTACATTCTTATCTAAACAAGCTTCAACTAAATTTTGTGCACCTAATACATTTGTCTTTACATATTCAAAAGGATTATATTCTGCCTTAGGTACTTGTTTTAAAGCAGCAGCATGTACAACTATGTCAACATTATCTAAAGCTCTATAAATTCTGTCTTTGTCTCTTAAATCTCCTAAAAAAAATCTTAATTTTTTATTTTTACTAATTTCTTGCTCCATTTCAAATTGCTTTAATTCATCTCTACTAAAAACTATTATTTTTTTTATTTCTTTATGTTTTTTTAAGATAGTTTCAACAAATTTTCTTCCAAAAGATCCTGTTCCTCCAGTTACTAACAAAGTCTTATTTTTTAAAAAGTTTCTATTATTCATTTGATTTAATATTTTTAATTTTTAAATTTTCAATTTTTAGAATTTTATCACATTTATGTAAATTTTCTTTTTTATGTGATACTATAATAATTATTTTGCTTTCTTTTAAGCTGTAAATTAGATCAAGAATTAATTTTTCTGTATCTTGATCTAAAGCTGCCGTTGACTCATCAAATATTAAAAAATCACAATTACTATAAAAAGCTCTAGCTATAGCAATTCTTTGAATTTGACCACCTGAAAAGTTAATACCAAGTTCATTTATTTGTGTATCTAATTTACTTGGAAGAGAATTTATAAAATTCGATAATTGCGACATTTCAAGCGATTTATAAATCTTATTTTCATCAATTTCATTTTCGGCATCTCCAAATGCAATATTATTTCTTATAGAGTCATTATTTAATAAAATATCTTGAGTAACATAAGAAATTTTATGAGGATTACTATCGCATTCTAGATTATTTACATTGTTATAAAAAATTTTTCCAGAGCTAGGTTTTATTAGCCCAGAAACTAAGTTTAAAAAAGTTGATTTTCCAGAACCAGAGTCTCCTATTAAACCAATAACCTCATTTTTTCTTATTTTAAGAGAAATATCTTCAAATACTTTTTTGTTATTTTTGTAATTAAAATATACGTTTTTTAATTCAACCTCATTTAAAGAAATATCCTCTTTTTTTTGAATCTTTTGGATTTTATTATCTTTTTTTATTTCATCACAGAGCACCTCTAAACCAGGAGCAAATGAAGACACAGTATTTGCAAATAATATAGATCTATTTGATAGAGGAATGATTCTAAAGGCAACAAATGCCATTAAGGTAAGAACACCTATAATACTTTCGTTAGTTTGTTTAAAAAAAAGCATAATAAATATTGTAGTTAGAATTATTAAAACCATGAGAAACTCTATATAAATTTTAGGTAATGATGATATAAAATTGATTTTTGCAACTTTATTTGTGTTTTCTTTAATTTTATTACTAAATTTATTTAGAAAAAAATTTGTTTTTCCAAGAAGTTTAATTTGTATAATTCCAGCAAGACCCTCTTGAATATCTTTGATTAAGCTAGAAGAAAGTTCTAATAATGTTTTACTCCATTTAAATATTTTTTTTTTGGTAAGTTTAATAAAAATTAAAGATGCTAGAAATATAATAAATGATATAAATATTGTAATTTTTGTTTCATATAATAGTAATATTGAAAAAATACCTAGAAAAAAAAATAAATCATTTAAAACCATCATAAATCTTTCAAGAAAACTTACAAAATTAACACTAAGAGAAGTACAATTTCTTATTATTTTTGAAGAGTCTTTTTCATCTGTAAAATATTCATAAGGCTTTAATACATATAACTTAAAAAAAAAATTTGAGATTTTGAATCTCATATTTTCGTAAAATTTGGTTTGAACTAAACTGATTATAACTAATACAATTGTTTTAAATAAAAATAATCCCATTATTAAAACAAGCAATAAAAGCTTGACGTCTTGATCAAATGTTAAAATATTAATCGGTAAAAAATCAAAAATAAAATCATTTTTAATCATATCGATTTCCCCTCTAAAAATAATTGTTATTAAAGGAAGTAATATACCTATTGCAAGCATTTCTAGAAAAGTTGCAACTATTAATAATAAAAATATGATATATAAAAATTTCGATTTAAAAAAGTTATTTATATATAAAAAATCTTTAAAAGCTTTGACCATCATAAATTTTATTTATTTTTTAAGTTTTTAATTTCTTTTTTTAATTCTTCATATTCTGCCATTTTTCTTTTCATAAAATTAATTGTAATTTTGGTTTTTTCCGAAATTCCCTTGGGAGTTAAAATATATGCGTATCGAAATTTATTTTTACTTTTACTGAAATTTGTTATTTTAACTAATCCTTTATTTTTTAATGCTCTTAAACAATAATTAATTTTACCTAAACTAAGATTTAGTTCATTAGCCAATTCTCTTTGAGAGAGATTGGGGTTTGAATTAATCTTTCTTAAAAGATTAAATTGATCTTGATCATCTTTCATATATGTTCAATATATGAACATATCGTTCAATTAATGAACAGTAAAGAATAAAATTTAAGTATTATCTGTTAAATTAGTTAAAAATAGCTATATAATTATAAAATATCACAAAATAATGTATTTGAAAAAGATTAAACAGACTGATATCGGAACACTAAACAGATTGCCCAAATTTCCAAAAATAAAAAGAAAGGGAGAAGGAGGAACTAGAATTAAACAAAAAAAATTAAAAAAAAAGAATCCATTAGTTTCAATAATTACTATTACATTAAATAGCGAAAAGTATCTTGAAGATACGATAAAAAGTATTCAAAAACAGAAAATGAAAAATTTTGAGCATATAATAATTGATGGAGGTTCCAAAGATAACACAATAGATATTATTAAGAAGCATTCAAAAAAAATTTCTTATTGGGTTAGCGAGTCTGATAAAGGTATTTATGATGCATTTAATAAAGGACTACTTCTCGCTAAAGGTAATTATATAGGTTTTGTTAATTCTGATGACTTGTTAACAAAAAAATCCCTATATATTTTATCTAAATATATTAAAAAAAATCCTAAACTAGATTTTTTTTTTGGTTCAGTAAAAAAACATTGGGGAGTATTGCATGGATTTAAACCATGGAAAATTTTTTTTTCATTAAGCTTTTATACAAGTCATTCAACTGGATTTTATATCAAAAAAAAATCAGCACAGAAGTTAGGATTTTATAATCTTAATTATAGGTATTTATCTGATTTTGATTATTTATTTAGAATGATTGTTCATATGAAAATGAAAGGTATTGCAACAAAAAAAAATGAACTTTTTGGTTATTTTAGAAGAGGTGGCTTCTCAAGCAATGTTAAATTTAAAGATCATTTGTTAGAAGATTATAATATAAGAATAAATAATAAACAAAATAAGTTTTTTGTAATTTTTATAACTATTTATAAAATTATAAAAAACTTTCATAGATTAAGATGAAAAAAATTTTGATCACAGGTTGTATTGGTTTTGTAGGTTTTAGTTTAGCTAAAAGATTATTAAAAAAAAACATTATTTTTGGAATAGATAATATTGATAATTATTATTCAAAAAAATTAAAATATTTAAGATTAAATTTTTTAAAGAAAAAAAAAATTTTCATTTTTATAAAATAAATCTTAAAAATAAGAAGTTGCTTAAAAAAAAGATTGGTAAAATAAAATTTGATTATGTTTTTCATTTTGCAGCTCAAGCAGGAGTAAGATATTCTGTGGTCAATCCTAAAAAATATATTGATTCAAATATTAAAGGTACAATTAATTTACTTGAAATTATAAAAGAAATGAAACCGAAAAAAACTTTCATTGCTTCTTCCAGCTCAGTTTATGGCAATGTTTCAAAATTTCCAGTAAAAGAAAATTTTATGTTAAACCCAATTAATCTTTATGCAGAAACTAAATATATTAATGAAATAACAGCAAATTATTATTCAAAGATCTATGATTTGAAAATATATGTTTTAAGATTTTTTACATTGTATGGAGAATGGGGAAGACCAGATATGTTTTTATTTAAATTATTAAAAAGTATTTATAATAAAGAAAAATTTTTCTTAAATAATTATGGAAACCATTCAAGAGATTTTACTTATATAGATGATGCTATTAATATTTTAATTAGATTGATGAATATAAAAGAAAAAAGTAAATTTAATATTTTTAATATTAGTTCAAATAATCCAATAAATTTAAAAAAGATAATACAATTGTTTAGGGATAAATATAGAAATTTAAAAATTGTACTAATAAAAAAAAACAAGTTAGACGTTAAAAAAACCCATGGATGTAATAAAAAAGTCTTAAAATTAACCAAATATAAAAAGAATGATTTTGCTAAATTAAGCAACAAGTTAGAGAATATAATTACTTGGTATACTAAAAATAAAATTTATAAAATAACTTAATAAATTATGCTCTAAAATGAATTTTTCTTTTAAATGTAGATTTTGTAAAAATAAAAATTACCAAAGCTTATTTTCACTTGGTAAAATTAGTTATACTGGAAAGTTTCCTAACTCAATAAAAAAAGAAATTCCTAAAAGTAAAATAGAACTTGTAATTTGTAATAAATGCAAATTAGTTCAATTGAAAAATTCTTTTAATTCTAAATATTTATATGCGGATGACTATGGCTATAAAACTGGATTAAATCAAACTATGAAGAGTCATATGAAAAATATAGTTAATTTGTTTAAAAGAAAAATAAAACTAAATGATAAAGATTTTATTTTAGATATAGCAAGTAATGATGCAACACTTTTAAACTTATATAATAAAAAATTAACCAGAGTTGGAATTGATCCAATAATAAAAAAATATAAAACAAATTATAAAAAAATAAATTTTGCAATTTCTGATTTTTTTTCAGCTCAAAAAATAAAGAAATATTGTAAGAGTAATAAATTTAAGGTTATAACAGCCTTATCAGTATTTTATGATTTACCTGACCCAAATAAATTTTTAAAAGATATTAGAAATATTTTACATAAAGATGGATTATTTCTTTTAGAACATGCTGATTTAGCATCTATCTTAAAGCTTAATATGTTTGATACAATATGTCATGAACACTTAGAATATTATTCTACAACAATCATAAATAAGATGTTGGTTCATAATAATCTTAAACTAATTGATGTTTTTTCAAATGATATAAATGGTGGTAGTATGCAATATCTTATATCTCATAATGATTCTAATTACAGAACAAACTCTAAAAAAATTAATAAGTATTTGTTAATTGATAAAAAGCTTAAATTAGAAAATGTAAGTACATATAAAAAATTTTTTAAAAAAATTAAAAAATTAAAAAAAGAATTATTATCATTAATAAAAAAACAAATCAAAAAAAATAAAATAATTCATGGTTGTGGTGCCTCTACAAAAGGAAATGTTTTACTTCAGTTCTATGGTTTAACAAAAAAAGAAATTAGTTTAATAGCTGATAGAAATGAAGCAAAAAATGGATCATTTACTCCAGGCACTAAAATTCCAATTGTTTCTGAATCAGAATCAAGAAAAAAAAGACCAGATTTTTACTTAGTTTTGCCATGGCACTTTAAAAAAGAGATACTTAAAAGAGAAAAAAAAATCATAAAAAGGGGAACTAAATTTATTTTTCCTTTACCTAGTATAAAAGTTTTATAGAATATTATATTTTTTCGTCCCAATTCGATTTTAAATATTTTAATTCGTTAAAAATATTTTCATATTTATTGGCAAGTTTTTCTTTAGAACATTTCTCAATATAATATTTATTTGCTAAACTACTTTTTTCCAGAGCTTGTATTTTATTATTTAGAATTTCATTATATTTTTCAAAAATATTTTTTGGTATCATAATGTCTGTTTCATATACAAATTCTTTCAGGGACTCATCTAAAAGGTCTTTTGTAAATATTATATTCTTTTTAAAATAAAATGATTCATATAAGGGCAAAGTAGAATGACCTACATATGTTGGGCTAATTATAGCAAAACAATTAAGATAGAGTGAGATTAATTCAAAGTTATCAACGTAATTAAAAATTTTGAAATAATCTTCTAAATTTTCTTTAGCAATATTTTTTTTTATAAAATTTAAATTTCCTTTATCAAAACCAGTAAAAATAAAAATCACATCATTAATATTATTTTCCCTAAAAGCTTTAGCAGCTTTTACTATATAGCCATGATTCTTATGAGGCCAAAATTGAGCAGGATATAATAATATTTTTTTATTTTTTGGAATGTTTAATTTTAAGAATATCTTATTAAAATCTTGATCTTTATTGTTTTCGTAAATATCAGGTAAAAAAGGCACATAAGGTTGTACTTCAATACTTTTTTCATTAGCATTATAAAACTTTTGAAGTAATAATTTATCTTTATTAGTAGCAACAATAGTTTTGAAAGCTCTATGAATAGCATTTGTGATAATTATTTCTCTTAAATCGTGATCATGAAAACCTTTATACTCTGGTAAATAATTATTAGTTCTGTGTTGCATCTCAAATAGCATAATTATAAAATTTATATTTGAAGCAAGTAGTGAAATCTCTGAAGGGTTATTAAAATAAACTAAATTAAATTTATTTTTATAATAAATTTTCTCAAGTTCATTTTTAATGAAAAATTTTTTATATAAAACTTTAAAAAAGTTAAATTTTAATAGAAAACTATCTAATCTGAAAAAAAAGTTTTTTTTAAAAAAAAAAGTTTTACATCCTTGTTTCTCTATTATTTTTTTTAATTCAACAGATGAAACAATATATGTAAAGTCAAATTTTGTTTTAAGGTATTTATTAAAAATTTTAATAAGATTCATGTTTTGATGAAATGCTCCACCTTCTCTAGGAGAGCTTTCAAAATAAATGGCAATTTTCATAAATATTTATATACTATATGGGTTTAAAATATAAAAC
>MDTG01385502.1_pt1 | contig 25285 bp, 26 predicted proteins | sample 811421 | NCBI WGS metagenome assembly MDTG01 (sample SAMN05326645, study PRJNA326480) | marine metagenome | isolation source: seawater | place: Pacific Ocean: South East | collected 2011 | reverse complement strand
AAAATGGTGCATCAATTTACTCAACAAGATCTAAAGAATAAATCAGAGTTCCAGCATTTGCAAGACATGTAGTTGACCAAGTAGGTGCTGGGGATGCTTTATTCCCTGTGTTAGCTTCCTGCTTAAAAGCTAGAGTGCCTATGGATATTTCACTTTACATTGCATCAATATCAGCAGCAATTAATTCAGAAAGTTATGCAAGCAATAATATTTTAGACAAAGTTTATTTCAAAAAATTTTTAGAACATTCTTTAAAATAAAAATATGAATATAAAAAATTTACAATTTAAAGCAAAAAAATTACGTCAAGAAACATTGATCATGTTTATAAAGAAAGGCGAGGCCCATTTAGGAGGTAGTTTTTCAATGATCGAAATTTTACTTACATTGTACGAACTTATACTAAAAAAAAGAGATAAATTTATCTTAAGTAAATCCCATGCTTCATTTCCACTTTGTTTGTTGTTGAGAAAAAAAGGATATAAACCAAAAATTACTACACATTTAGAAATTGATGAAAAAAATGGAATTTTTTGCACTTCCGGAAGTCTTGGACATGGTTTACCTATAGCGACTGGCATGGCTTTCGCTAGAAAAAAAATAAAAAAAAAGGGAAAGATTTTTGTTTTGATAAGTGATGGGGAATGCCAAGAAGGCACGACTTGGGAGTCATTTTTAATAGCTGCTAAACATAAATTAGATAATTTGGTTGTAATAATTGATTATAACAAAATTCAAGCGCTCACCACATTAAAAGACGGTTTACCTCTAGATAATCTTTATTTGAAATTGAAGGCGTTTAACTTTGATACAATTAATATTTCAAATGGTCATTCATTCAAATCTTTAATTGATGGTTTTAAAAAAATAAAATTAAGAAATAAACCTACAGCAATAATTATTCATACTATTAAAAGCAAAGGTATCAAAGAATTTGAAAATGACCCAATATGGCATGCAAGAAAATTTTCAGGGAAAGAAATTGATATAGCAAAAAAAAGATTGAAAATTTCATGAGAAGAAGATTTGGAAAATTGATGAATGAACTTGCATATAATGATAATAAAATTGTCTTATTAGTGGGTGATATAGGTTATGGGATTTTTGATGATTTTAGAAGAAACCACAAAAAAAAGTTTTTTAATTTAGGAATTTGTGAACAAAGTATTATTGGAACAGCAGCTGGCATGGCATTGGAGGGTTTAAAGCCTTGGGTATATACAATTACACCTTTTTTAATTGAAAGACCTTTTGAGCAAATTAAATTAGATATTGATCAACAAAAAGTAAATGTGAAATTAGTCGGTTTTTCAGATTATCCGACACTTGGGCCAACTCATTCGCAATTAAATGACAAGAAACTTATGAAACTTTTTAAGAATATTAAGTCTTTTTATCCTAAAGACTCAAAAGAAACTGAGAGAGCGGTATATAATTCTTATAAAAACAAAGGTCCAAATTTTATTAGTCTCAAAAGTGACAAAAAAATTGGAAAGAATTGGTAAAATGGTTTAATGATATGAATTCTATGATTACAGAAATACAAGTTGCACAAAAATTAAGTTCCATTGTCGACACCTCTGCTGGCGATAATATTGTGAATTCAGGAAGAGTTCAAGGTATTAATATTTATAGGGAGAATCTGAATATTTTAATTGCGAAAAAAAACGATGAAAGCGATGAAAAGATTTTATTTGTCAAAAATAAAATTAAAGAGTCTTTACCTAATATCAAAAATATAACCATTGATGTTAAAGAGGGTGAATTAAAAAAAAGTGACATAACTCATCTACTTAATATGTCAAAGATTGATAAGGATGACAAACAAGTAAACGACAAATGGAATATGGACAGCCACAAACTATTTTGGCATTTAGACAGAGTAGAGGCCTGGCAAAAAGGTGAAAGAGTAGCTCCACTTCATATTGATATGGGAATTTCAAGCGGATGTAATATGGCTTGTACATTTTGCTATGGAGTGATTCAAAATAGAGATGGTTTTGGAACAAACTCAAAGAAAATATTTCACACACCAACAGATGCTGTAAAAAGAACTTTTAAAGATGCGAAAGAAATTGGAGTTAAATCAATAGCATTAATTGGAGAAGGAGAAAATACTTTACATCCAGATTTTTATGAGATCATTAGCTATGGTAAAGAGATAGGTTTAGACTTAAGTTTAGCTACTAATGGCATACGAATAGATCATAAAAAGTTAGATATTATATTAAATAGTCTCAAATGGATTAGATTTAATATAAGCGCAGGCACTAAAGAAACATTTCAAAAGATACACCGAGTGAATCAAATGGATAGAGTATTGACTAATGCTCGTGCTTTGACAAAACTTAAAAGAGAAAAAAATTACGAGTGTGTGATTGGTTTTCAAATGGTAGTCACCAAGGAAAATATGAACGATATTGTGCCATTGGCTAAGATAGGTAAAGAATGTGGTGTTGATTATTTTGTCGTGAAGCCTTGTTCAGATACCTTTGATAGTAGATTAGACTCTCCAAAAGGAGAATATATAGAAGCATTAGATATATTTAAGGAGGCAGAGCAATATTCTCACAATAATTATGCCGTAAATATTAAATGGAAAAAAGTTCTTAACGGCGGTTGGAAAGATTACGATTCATGTCACGGAACACAGTTCATACTAGGCTTAAGTGGAAGAGGTGATTTATTCCCCTGCGGTCATTGGTTTCAAGAAAGAAGAGATGAGTTTTTAATGGGCAATATTATTGAAAAATCTTTTAAGGAAATTTGGGAAAGTGATAGATATTGGGAAGTTCAAGAAAAGATTAGGAAAGAAGTAAATGTAAATAAACATTGTGAATCTAACTGTAGACAGCATTATATAAATAGATTTCTTTTTCATGAGGGGAAAACAAATATGGATAAGATTAAAAAACAATATAAAGAACATATTTCAAAAAAACCAGATCATATAAATTTTATATAAATGAAAATTGATTCTTGCCAGATTTGTTCTAGTAAAAATTTACATAAACAAATAAATCTTAAAAAATTTCCTTTAACTGGAATTTTTTATAAGAAGAAAAAAAAAATTAACTTTAAAAGTAATTACGATCAGTCTCTTAAAAATTGCAAAGATTGTGGACATTTACAGTTAGAAAATTTTATCGATCCTAAAATTTTATATAACAACATGTATGCAAATAGAACCTCTCAAAATCACCTTTCAGAGAATGCAATGAATTTTTTTTCAAATTGTTTTAATAAAATAACAAAGAAAAAACTCGATAGTATTCTTGAGATAGGATCAAATGATTTAAAGTTTGCAAATCATTTATTGCCAAAATGTAAGACATATTATGCAGTGGATCCAATTTGGATTGGCAAAAGAAAAAAAATAGGAAAAAAAATTAGAGTTTTTGGAAGTTATATTGAAAATTTTTCTTTTAAAAAAAATATTAAAAAACCCTTGGATGCTTTGATATCAACTCATAACCTAGAACATATTGGTGACCCCATTAAAGTTTTAAGAGAAGCTGTTAAATACATCAAGCCAGATGGACATATATTTATAGAAGTGCCTGACGCCGACTTGATGATAAAAAATTTACGGTTTGATCAAGTATTTCATCAACATTATCACTATTTTAATATTAATTCCCTCTCAAATATTGCAGAGAAAATAAATTGTAAAATTATCACAAAAACTATTAATTATAAATATTGGGGTGGTTCTTTATTGGTTGTAATGCAGAAAAAAAAAAATTCTTTAGACAAACCAGTAAAAAGTAATTTTTTATCTATAAGTAAAAAGATAAAAAAAAATTACTCAAAATTTAAAGATAAATATAAAGTACTGAAAAAAAAATTAAAAAAAGATAAAAATAGATTGTATGGTTATGGAGCAGGACAAATGACTCCTTCATTTGCCTACCATCTTAAAAGCAACTTATCTTTTCTAAATTTTATTATAGATGATAATCCTAAAAGAAATAATTATAAATATTTTAATTTATCACCAAAAATATTTTTTAAAGATAAGAAAAAGGTAAAAAGCAATTTTGTTGCATTAATTACTGCACTTGATGGAACAAACCCAATATCAAAAAAATTGAGGAAAAATAATTATAAGTATATTAATCCATTAAGATAATTGTTGATGAGATTATTCAAAAAGCTTTTTAAGATCATATTATTAATTCCAAATTTGTTTTATCTTTTTTCCAAAATCTTGCTTGGGAAAAAAAAAAATATTTTTTTTATTGAGGGTGGTTTTGGTGTAATTAGTACACATTGCCATTTAATTTCTCTTTTAGACAAGAAAGATAATTTAATGGTTTGGGTTGTTAAAGATGAATTTAACCCTATTGAAATGATAAATTTTTGGAGACAAAAACTTGATGTTTTAACTCTTAAACTCCCAGTAAGTAAAAAAAAAATAATTTTGAAAATCATAGAAAAACTCATCTCTTTTTTTGGAAAAAATTATTTTGATCTTTTTAGTATGGAAAAAAAGTTTATTTTAAATAAAAAAATTGATTATGAGGAACTTGAGATTAAAAATAAAAATTTGATTGGAGAAAATTATAACTTTTACAATCCACAAAATTTAAAAAAAAATATAATTTTTAGAACTCCTTTTTTACTTCTAATTAAAGAAATAGAAAATTCTAATATTCCAATTTTTGATAAAAACAAAATTAAAATTAGAAACGGGGATTTCAACTTAAATAAGGATAAACTCGTTCTTGTTTATATAAGATATAGAGCACCCAGTTCAACTACAAGCGAGGGAATCAGTCGAAATGGATCAAATTTAAAAGATTTTGAGAAATCTATAAAATATCTAAATAACCATGGCTATACATTTTTATTAAATGGTGATTATGATTATTCACATCTTGATTACTTAAAAGATAAAGGTTGTAAGATTTTTTCTTACAAAGATTTTGATTTAAACTTAACTGAATTTTATATCTTTAGTGCTTTAAATTCTTCATTTGGAATTTGTGAATATGGAGGTGGCATTCCACTAATGCTGATATTAAAAAAGAAACTTTTATTGATAAATTTTTTTCCTATTTCTCATGGTTATCCAAATTCTCTTATTCATCCGAAAATTTGTACTAAAAAAACTATAAAAACATTGATGAATTATTTGTAAAAAATTCTTTTATTGAGGATGATCCAAAAGGAAATTTTAGAGTTTTGAACCAAAATGAAATTTATGATGCTGTATATGAATTTTATAATGACTTTCTATTTAAAGAAGAGATAAAAAAACATAAACTTTCAACTCTTAAATCAAGTTTTTCTTACTATTTTAAAAATTCTACTTATGCTGGATCATATATTAAAAACCAAGAAAAATATTTTGAAAAATAAAACTTTGAATATAAAAAAGATTAATAAAAAATTTGTTGTTTTGATACCTGCTAGAAAGGGTTCAAAAAGAATTAATAATAAAAATTTTATTTCAATTAATAAAAAACCTTTAATGTATTTTACGTACAAAGAAGCAATCAAAATTTTTGATAAAAAAAATATATTTGTAAGTTCAAATGATGAAAAAGCCAAAAAGTTCTCGTCAAAATATGGATTACAATTTATAGAAAGACCACAAAATTTGTGCAAGGATACATCCACTACAGAACAAGCAATACTTCACTTCATTAAGAAAACTTCATTAAAAAAATCTTTTATCAGTAAAAATATTATTTTACTTCAAATTACCTCACCCATGAGAACATATAAAGATATACTTGGCTCAATACAAAAGTTTAACAATTTAAATTTAGATAGTATTTTCTCAGGGTTTAAAGAAAAAGGTTTTGCCTGGATTTCGAAAAAGAGAAAACTTGAGTCAATTAGTTTTAATTTTAAAAAAAGAAAAAGGTCTCAAGAATTAGCAGATATAGTTTATGAAAATGGATCGATTTTCATCTTTAATATTAAAAAATTTTTAAAATTTAAGAATAGAATATGTGGAAAGTTTGATTATTATGAAATGAATAAAAAAGTATCTATTGATATTGATGAGAAGAGAGATTTAAAAATTTTAAGAAACTTAATCTAGATATGAATAAAAGTTTTAAATTAGGTTTTATGCAAGGAAGACTATCACCGATTGTTAGGAATAAAATTCAAGCCTTTCCTTTCAAGGATTGGAAAAAAGAATTTATACTTGCAAAAAAAATTGGCTTTAAACTAATGGAATGGACAATTGACACGTACAATTATCAAAATAATCCAATTTTAACTATTAATGGAGTTAAAGAAATTCAAAGATTAAAAAAAAAATATAAAATTCAGATAAATTCAGTGACTTGTGATTTTTTAATGGAGCATCCTTTTTATAAAAAAAAAATAAACCATTATCAAAAAAAACAATTTAAGTTTTTTCTAAATAAATGTAGCGATTTGAATATAAAAACAATTGTTGTTCCACTAGTTGATAAAGGTGCTATAAAGAATAATAAAGAAGAAAATAATGTAATAAATTTTTTTTTGAATATTCGAAATTTTTTAAAATCAAAAAAACTAATAGTTGCATTTGAGTCTGATTATAGTCCTCAAAAATTGAGTCAATTTATAAGAAAATTTGACTCAAGTAATTTTGGAATTAATTATGATATGGGAAATAGTTCAGGACTAAACCATGATTATAAAAAAGAAATTAGGATGTACTTTGATAGAATTTTAAATGTTCACATTAAAGATAAAGATAGTTCTAATAAAACAGTTCCACTTTTTACTGGTAAAACAGAAATTTTGAAAATATTAAAGCTATTGATTAATAAGGGTTATAAAGGCAATTATATTTTACAGCCTGCCAGGTCACATAATGAACATTTTAATATGATGAAAAATTACTCAAAAATATTTAATAAATATGTCAAAAACTTCTAAAATAAAAATTGCACTTATTACAGGCTCTTCAAAAGGGATTGGATTATCTATTGCAAAAGAATTAGATCAAGCTGGTATAAAAGTTTTAATTAATTCCAGAAACCAAATTAACAAAAACCTTTTCAAAAATTTTATTAATCAACCTGAACATTATAAGTTTGATGTTACTTCTTTTAAACAAACAGAAAAATCTTTAAAAAAGATAAAAAAAAAATATAAGAAACTTGATTATTTAATATGTAATGCAGGTTATAGTTCTAGCCCAAAAGATAGAAAATTTGACATAACTGAATGGAAAAACATTTTTGAAAAAAATTTTTTTTCAACTTTAAATTCTATTTTTCTTTACAGAAAATTGTTCAATAATAATAAAAAAAAAAAAATTATTTGTATTTCATCTGTATCAGGCTCATATGTTTCTGCAGCACCCTCAACTTATGCTATTGCAAAATCTACATTAAATAACTTTGTCAAACATGTAAGTAAGTCTCTCACTAGAGAAAATATAATCTTAAATTGCGTTGCTCCTGGAAATATTTTTTTTAAAGGAGGGGTGTGGGATAAAAAATTATTAAAAAATAAAAGATTTTATTTAGATTACATAAAAAAAGAGGTTCCAGAAAATAGATTAGGTAAACCGAATGAAATAGCAAATTTAGTCACATATCTATGTTCAGAGAAATCTTCTTTTATAAATGGATCAGTTATTAATATTGATGGAGGACAGGATAAAAGTTTATGAGAAATATTTGTTTGATAACTGGTGCTGCTGGTCTTTTAGGAAAAATGCACGCTGAAGCAATTTTAGAAATGGGAAAGAATTTGTGTATTACAGATATTGATTTAAAAAAACTTAAAGTTTTATGCACTTACTTAAAAAAAAGATTTCCAAAAAAAGAGATAATCTATGCAAGACTGGATGTAACAAATGAAAAACAAATTAAAAAACTTTATACAAAACTGAGTAAAAATTATTTTGTATCTGTTTTGATTAATAATGCAGCTATAGATTACAAGATTAAAAAAGGAAAAAAAAGCTCTCTTAAAAACAACTTTTATGAATTTAATTTAAAAAGATGGAACCGAGAAATTCAAGTTGGTTTAACAGGTTATTTTTTAATGATAAAAATATTTGGAAAAAAAATGGTGTTAAATAGGTATGGTAGGATCATAAACGTAGCCTCAGACTTGTCAGTAATAGCCCCTGATCACAGAATTTATAATAATAAAAATTTAAAATTTTTTAAGCCAATTACTTACTCTGTTATAAAACATGCAATATTAGGATTAAGCAAATACTATAGCTCCTTAGAGGCAGAAAAAAATATTTTATGTAATAGTGTATCTTTTGGTGGAATAAAGAATAATCAACCTAAAGAATTTATTAAAAAAATTAATAAGATTATTCCAATGAAAAGAATGGCAAATATTAACGAATATAAAGGAGTTATAAAGTTTTTAGCTGGAGATGAGTCCAGTTATCTTACAGGCCAAAATATTGTGATAGATGGCGGAAGGTCTATAATATAATAATTATGAGCATTTATTTTATTGCAGAAATTGGAATTAATCATAATGGGGACATTGATATTGCAAAAAAACTTATTGATAGAGCAAAAGAGGCTGGTTTTAATGCTGTTAAATTTCAAAAGAGGACTATTGATATAGTTTATTCTAAGGAAATGCTTGATAGTCCAAGAGAAAGTCCGTGGGGTGTTACTCAACGCGATCAAAAAAAAGGACTAGAATTTGGTGAAAGAGAATTTGACGAAATTGATAATTATTGTAAAAATTTGAAAATAGATTGGTTCGCATCTGCATGGGATATTAAAAGTTTAGAATTTTTAGACAGATATAAATTATCCTATCAAAAAGTTGCTTCTGCAATGATTATTGATAAAGAATTTCTTGAAGAAGTTGCAAAAAGAAAAATATACACATTTATATCGACTGGGATGTCAACAATTTCTGATATTGAGACGGCTGTAAATATATTTAAAAAAAATAATTGTGATTTTGAATTAATGCATTGTGTTTCAGACTATCCACTAAATCATCTTGATGCTAATTTAGTTACAATTAATGCCTTGAAAAAAAAATTTAATTGTAAAGTTGGTTATAGTGGGCACGAACCTGGGTTGGCAGTTTCTTTTGCAGCAGCAACTTTGGGAATTAGTTCATTAGAAAGACATATTACGTTAGATAGATCAATGTACGGAAGTGATCAATCTTCTTCTTTAGAGCCTAGGGGTATGATGGAGCTAGTATCATCGGTTGAAAAAATTTTAGAATCCTTTGGTCAGGAAAAATTAGGAAACATAACGGAGACAGAAAAGAAAATGGCAACAAAGTTAAGAGGCCATATTAAATTAAAAAAATGATTAATAAAGAATTAAAAGAATATTTAGATAATTCAATTAAAGTTAAAAAAACTTTATTTAAAAACTTTAAAGAAATTAAGAATTCAATTAATTTTATTACGAGATCAATACACTCAGGAGGTAAAGTACTGATTGCTGGAAATGGTGGATCAGCTGCAGACGCCCAACATTTAGTAGCTGAATTTTTGGTAAGATTGCAATCAAAAGTTAATCGTAAAGGAATTGCCGCGATTACTTTAGCACAAGATAGCTCAACAATAACAGCGTGTTCTAATGATTATAATTTTGAGTTATTATTTGCAAGAAATCTTGAAACATTAGGAAGTAAAAAAGATATTTTAATAGTTATTAGCACATCAGGAAATTCACAAAATATATATGAGGTTTTAAAAGTTGCTAAAAAGATGAAAATTTTTTCAATTGGATTTTTTGGTAATAAAGGTGGCAAATGTAAGAAATTAACTAATATACCTATTATAGTAGATTCAAGAATTACCTCGCATATCCAGGAGGCCCATATTACTCTTGGTCATTTTATTTTTATGAATGTTGAGAAAAAAATAATTGATAAAAAATGAAAAACATTAATTTTTTAAAAAAGAATTTAGAAATATATAAAAGTCTTTTAGACAAAATAGACTTAGGATTAATAAGAATATTTTCAAATGAATTAAAAAAGATCAAAAAAGATAAAAAAAAAGTATTAGTTTTTGGAAACGGTGCTGGAGCGGCTATTTCAAGTCATTTTTGTTCGGATCTCGCTAAAACGCTTAATATTAAAGCTTTGTCATTTGATAATTCAGCTCAAATCACATGTTTTTCAAATGATTATAAATTTGAAAATTGGATTTTAGAAACAATAAAGGTTTATTTTAACACTGGCGATTTAATACTGTTACTAAGTGCTTCAGGAAAATCTATGAATATGATCAATGCCGCAAAGTATTGTAAAAAAAATAGTATTAAATTTTATTCTTTAACAGGGTTTAATGTAAAAAACCCTTTAAATAAATTAAGTAAAAAAAAATTTCACATTCAATCCAATAATTACAATCAAGTAGAGGTTATTCAAAATCTTATTTTACTTTTAACCATAGATTTTCTGAATAAAAAGATAAAATAATTAAGTATTCCTTATGTTTGATACGCTTAACAAAATTTTTTATTTAGTCAAAATCTCTAATCTAAAAAAAAGTTATTACTTTATTTTTATTTTAACATTAATAAATTTTTTCTTAGAACTCATAAGTCTTGGAAGCTTAATACCACTGATAACTTATATTGTTGATCCAGAATTGATTTTTAATATCTTAAAACAAAAAAATTTTAATTTTAGTTTAGTTGGAATTTCATCTAATTTTGAAAAGGGTGATTTAACGAAAATATTATTTACAGGACTAATAATTATTTTTACGATAAAAACATTTTATGGATTATTTTATAGTTGGTACCTAAATAATTTTGCAGTGAAATTTGAGAGAAACTTAACAAAAAAATGTCTCAACAAATATTATGATAATTTTGATTTATACTTTTCAAAAAAAAAAGAGGACTTATTTACAAGTATTACTTTTAGAACAACAAGAGCAGGAGTTTCATCGATATTTCTATCTCATTTGATTGTTGAGTCTATGCTAGCATTTTTTATTTTGAGCTTTTTAATTTATAATTCATCCTCTCTATCTTTAAGTATTATCTCATCTATTGGGTTTATATTTTGTATCTTTGTTTATTTCTTAAATAAAAAAGTAAAACAATACAGTTTAACAAGAAGTATTAATTTACAAAAAAAAAATAATCTTATTAAAGACTTTCTAGATGGAATAAGAGAGATAATTATTTTTAATTCTGGTAAAACTTTTATGGGTAGATATGATTTAATGAACTTAAGGCAGCTAATACCACAGAGAAATATTGGAATTATTAATACTGTACCAAAAATCATATTTGAGGGATTTGTTTTTTTAATTATTTTACTAATCATATATTTAAGTTTTCAAAATAATGAAGACACCAATCAGATTTTTATCAAGCTGGGAATTCTCATCACATTACTTGTAAGACTTCTACCAAGTATTAATAGAATATTACTAAATTTTAATAGTTTGAGATATTGCAATGAACCTTTGGAGAAAATTCATTCAGATCTAAATTTTCAAACAAATGCTATAAACAAAGATTACAAATTTAATAAAGAACTTGAATTAAGAAATTTAAAATTTAGCTACGGTGATGTAAAAATTTTTGAAAACCTTAATCTAAATATAAAAAAAGGTGAAAAAATTTTGATATTAGGTGAGTCTGGGTCTGGAAAGTCTACTCTTATTGATATTATTATTGGTTTATTAAACCCCACTAAAGGGGAAGTCGTTATAGATAACAAAGTTTTAAGGAGCCCAAATGACTGGACACAACAAATTAGCTATGTTCCGCAAAAGACATTTTTATATAATGACACAGTAAAATTTAATATTACGTTTGAAGATGAAGAAAAAAACATAAATAAAAAATTTTATGATAAAAGTCTTAAAATAAGTGGTGTAGATGTAGTTTTGAAAAATAATTTATGTAACGATAATACAATAGTTGATTTACACAATCCCAACTTTTCTGGTGGACAAAAGCAGAGAATATCTATTGCCAGATCCCTTTATAAGGAAGCTCAATTAATAATATTAGATGAGGCCACAAATTCTTTAGATGATGAGAGTGAATTAAAGATTATAAATCAGTTAATTGCTTTAGAGGATATAACCTTAATAGTTGTTTCACATAATAAAAAATTATCAGAAAAATTTGAATCAGTTTATAATCTGAATAATTTTAATATTGAAAAATGTTAATTATATTAAAAAAAATAAAAAAAAGTTTTATTTACAGTCTTTTTTTGAAGATATTTTTTATAAACTTATACTCTTTTTTTTGGCACTATATTCTAAATTTTAGTACGAAAACAATATCAAAAATATTCCTTATAAAAAAAAGAAAAACAAATTTTATTGATTTAGAAAATAATTCAAAAAAACTTGTTTTAAATAATCAAATATTTACTAACATGGCGAAAAGAATTTTTAATGAAATTTCTGAAGAGAAAGTAATTTCTTTGAAAAAAAAAATTTCTTCTGAGGATTATAAAAAGGAAATCTATAATCAGACTAATAATGAGGCAATTTTAAAAAATGTTTTTTCAATTAATATTTTTAATGATTTGAGTAATGATTTAAAAAAACAGATTGTTGAGTTTTCAACGTCTGATTTAATGATTAAAACAGCAGCAAAATATCTCGGTGTATATCCAATTTTAAGGGGAATATATCTTAATGTAAATTATCCAGTAAGCAATCAACAAAGCTCATCACAACTTTGGCACAGAGATGATTTTGGATACAAAAATTTAGACTTTTTTTTAGCAGTAACTGACATTGACGAAAATAATGGGCCGTTAATTACATTAAAAAAAAAAGACCCATATAAAGTTTTCTATAGAATAGGTAAACAACTTGACACAAATGTAAGAGGTGAAAGAGGGAAGATTAAGGATAGCGATTTTGATTATTTATTCGATAATGATAAAGACTCAACAATTCAATTAAAAGGAAAATCTGGAACAGCTTTATTTATAGATAGTATAAGAAATTATCATAAAGGTGGTTTTTGTAAAAAAAATCATAGAATTGTTTTGAGAATTAATTATATGACACATGACAGCGTTTACAATTTGGAGTCAAATATTGTTGAAAAGAAAGAATGGTTTAATTTATTGGAGGAAAAAAAAACGTAGCTCATACTTTATTAAGAAATTAATTACTAAAAGGAGCAATTTATTTAAATACCTTAAAGTACCAGAATTTTTATTTAAGTTCTATCATGTAATGAGCATTAAAAAATAATGTTGAGCACTGCAGTTTATATTGGAGGAGGTTTCAGGCAGCATCAACTTCTTTATATGCTTCCGATAGTAGCAAATTTTTGCAAAAAAAAAAAAATTGGTAAAATTATTATAGAACAAAAAGTATCAAATAAAACTTTAAATCATAAAGTTATCTCTAATCTTAAAGATAATATTGAATTGGTATTTTTACCAAACTTAATTAGGAAAAAAAATTTTTTTTACAAGATATTATTTTTAAAGAATATATTAAATTTTCTTTTTAAGTATTTCTTTATAAAAAGAGAAGATCTTTTAACGAATGATAGTTGGATAGAAAAACAAATAAAACACTCTATTTGGGATTATGGTATAAAAATAAATAAAAATGAGTTTGAAAATTTGGAATTTATTCCAAAATTAAGGTCTATATTTCTATCTGCCAGATATTTAAGCTATTCTGAAATATTGTTAAGTTATTCAAATCTCAAATATGCTTTTTTTCAACATTTTGTTTATTTTGAAAGATCTTTATTTGCAAATTTAAGGCACAAAAATGTAAAATTGATACAAAAAACTAGACATGTTTTCCGTGTTCAAAAAAAAAACTATGATCAGGTTGCAAATTCTTTAGACAAAAAAATTTTTATTAAATCTTTCAAATTTTTGAATAAAAAAAGAATAAACAATTACTGGAAAAATTTTTTGTCTGGTAGATCAAAAAATTTAGAAAGTAAAAATGCTAGTAAATTGAGTGGAAAAGTAAAAGTAGCTAAGAATGTGATTTTTTTGCATGTTTTCCGTGACTCACCTTTTGTTTGCATTGATAAAAAAAGAATTTTTTCAGATTATTTCGACTGGTTTCTTTCAACTCTTAAAATAATCGGTGATTCCAATGAGTTATGGCAAATAAGAATACACCCATCTTCATTAAAATGGGGTGAAGATCCAAAAAAAGTTATTAAGTTTATAAAAAAGAAATATTTTTCAGGAGAGTTTCCAAAAAATATTGAATTTTTAAATAATAGTTTGTCAAATTTAAAAAGTTTAAAAGGCGCTAAAAGAGTAGTTACATTTTCAGGCAATGTTCATGTAGAAGCAGCTTGTCATGGCATAAAACCAATTATTATCTCAAATTCTACTCTTGTAGACTACGGAAAAGAGCTTTTTATAAAGCCAAAAAGTTTTGAACAATATAATAAAATTTTATTAAAAGAATCTTCAGATAAAATTTTTAGACTAAATGAGAAACAAATTAATACTTCGAGGAGAATAATTTTTCTATTACATAATTCATGTAATTTTATGAAGGAACTTAATTCAGGAGAAATTTTTTTTAATTTATTGAAAAAGGAAAATCTTATAAAGATTTATAACAATATTTACAATCAACTATTTAAAAATAAAAAATACTTAGAGCAATTAAGTAGCATTTTAATTTCAAAAGTTGATCAAAGTTTAAACTCTCAATTTATTAAATATTTTCTAAAAAATTAAATTGTTGCCTCTGCAATCAAAGTGTCGGTTTTCTTTATCTTTATAAGATTTTTTTTATATTTTTCATTCAAGTATTTTGACGAATATTTTTTAAAAAAAATATGGCCACCAGGCTTTTTTTTGATAAACCATCCCAAATGATTATCAAATCCGTAACGTTGAAAATATCTTATTTTAATTTTTTTAAAACCAGACTTTTTGAGCATCAAATAAAGAGATTTAAATGTGTGTAAAATTAGGTGTTCACTCCAAAATGTAAAATGTTTAAATTCAATCAAATCATCGAAATTTAATAAAAAATCATCAGCATGAGGAACCTCAATAATTATTTTACCTCTTTTTTTTAAATAGTTTTTAAGATTCTTTAATGTGTTTATTTGATGGGGGATATGCTCTAAAACATGAAATAAAGTTATTATATCAAATTTTTGATTTAAACTTTTTAAATTATTATAAAGAGCTATTTTTTTTCTTTTTTTTCTTATGTAATCTAAACAATTTTTTCTTAAATCAACACCTGTTAATGACCTGGTTTTTTTTAAATTTAGCAAAAAAATTCCCCATCCACAGCCAAAGTCTAAAACATCTTTCTTGTAACAATAATTATTGAATTGTTTTACACGTCTGAAATCATCATCAAGATGTTTAAGATTTATCTTAATGTTTGAGTTATACTTCTGATTTGGAAAATATTTTTGGAGAAAAATAATTTTACTCACTTTATCTTTAAATACAGCAATTTTCTTATCTCTTGTTTTGTTTGAAATTTTAATTAGATTTTTATTTTTAAATAGTTTTAATAATTTAAGTTCATAATAAATTGGATTTGTAAATTTCATATTTTTTTAATATTTTTGATCCAGTGCACATCAAATTGAAAATCATCTTTACTTTCAATATTTTTATTATCTAATTTATTAGGTATATTTACTTCATCTTTGATTTTTCCCGAATAAAAATCTTTATTTAAAAATGTTATTTCTAACAAAGGTGGTATTTGTATGCCCCGAACCTTTATAGGTTTTTCTGCATTGTTAATATGAATATGGCAGATATTAAATATCTTTAAAATCTTATCAAAACATGAAAAATAATTATCATATATTATTTTGTTGCTTACTTTGCTTAAGTTATGAAACTCTATGACTAAAATCTTAAATTTTTTGAATGTTTCTACTGGAGTATCAATTATTAAATTATATTCTCCTCCCTCAATATCAATTTGTCCAATTAATGAATTATCATTTGGGGTATTTTTATTGATCCAGTCCTCAAATCTTATTGTAGTCTCATCGTTAACTATACCGATATTTTTTTTTAAGAAATTATAATTTTCTATTTTTTCTGGTATATTTTCTATGGTTCGATCCGCTCCAAATGATATGATTTTATATTTAAGTAAGTCTTTCTCAAATTTAATACTATTTCCAATTCCTGCAGAATAACAAAATTTTATCTGGTTTAAAATATTTGGAACTAGATATCCTCCATCATTTTTTGAGCCAACTCTTATTAAATCGATATTATTTGGTATTTTTATTTCAAAAAATTTTAAGAAAGTGTTTATTTGATTTAATGATGTTAACAAATATATATTTATATTAAATTTTAACAAAACTTCTCTAACTAGTTTTTTTAATTTTTTAATCATTAAAGAATTTTAAAGGGTTTTTTAAAATAGAATTTAGAAATATAATCATGACTATAAAAAAACTTTGTTTATTATGTAACCGTATTTTTGCCTCTTCAACTAAGTGCTTGAAAAAACTTTTTCTTGATGAAAAACCTCCACTAGCAACATTGCCTATTTTAATGTTTTTTTTTGTAAATCCTCCAAAACATTTTGCTTTATACAATCTAAAGTAGAGATCATAGTCTGCTGAAATCGTAAAGTTTGTATTATAATTACCTATTTTCTTATAAATTTTTCTTTTTAGAAAAAAACCTGTGGTATGTGAAGTAGCAAAATCAAAATTATATAAGATTCTTTGAAAGTTAAAACCATACTTTATTATTTTTGATTTCGTATAATTCCTAACTACTGTTCCAAAAACAAAATCATAATTAAATTTATTAAACAAGTAAACAATTCTTTTTAAAGAATTTTTATAGAAAAAATCTCCTGAGTTACAAAATACTATTATTTCTCCTTTGGCATACTTCAGCCCTTTGTTCATTGCATCGTAGATGCCTTTATCATTTTGAGAGATCAATTTATTAATCTTATTCTTATATTTCAAAATTTTTTTAAGTGTATTGTCTGTAGATTTACCATCTACGATTATGTATTCAAAATCTCTTCTTTTTTGCATCAATACAGAGTTGATAGTTTTTTGGATATTCTTTTCATCATTTTTAACAACAGTGATGATTGATAAACTTATTTTTTTCATATTTTAAACATTAATTAATAACATATTAATATAAATTAATTCTTTAAAAAAATGAAATAAGCATTTAATAAATAATAGTAATGTATAAATTTTTCAAAATTTCATTTATTAATTTAATTATTTTATCTTTTCTAGTAGGAGTGATAGAAATTTTTTTTGGTTATTGGTTCGATGAGTATAATTTTGGACCTGAAATGAGAGGCAAAAGAATACAAAAAGTTTTATTTAAGGACGGGGAAAAAGATATTTATTTCTATAAAGATTTTTATGGTTTCAGGACAGAAATTGATAATATTGGTCAAGTTTATGATGCATCAAAAATAAAAATTATATTTACAGGAGGAAGCACATCGGAAGAAATGTTTTTAAATTATGAGGATACTATTGTAGGTAACTTAAATAAAAACTTCCAAAAAGATAGTTTAAATTATAAGATTTATAATGCTGCAGTCTCTGGTAAATCTTCAACAGGACATGTCAATGAATTCCATAAGTGGTTTGACAAAATACCAAACTTTAAACCAGAAATAATGATTTATTATTTAGGTCTTAACGATAGAGAAATAATTGATAAAAAAAGATGGCATGATTATCACGAAGAATTAGATTTCCTTGATAATATTATATTCAATATTTCACAAAAAAGTATCTTTTGGGAAAAGTCGGCATATATAAAAAATAAATATTTTTTTGTTCAAAAATTAACTGGTGAATATTTTACGAAAGATAAAGTTATATTAAATAAAATCGCAAAAAATGAATTTATTTCATATGATAACGCAAAAAAAATTTATACAAATCTAAAGGAGGAAGAGGAAAAAATTTTAAGCAATTATAATGAAAATCTTAAAAAAATTAAAAAAAACTTAGAGATGAGACAGATCACGCCAATATTTGTGACTCAAATTACAAATGATATAAATGGAGATAGAATCTTGTTTTTTTTAAATGAAGAACTTAAAAAATTTTGTAAAAGAAACAACTATTTCATAATTAAATTAGACGAAAAAATAGACAAACCCCTTAAAGATTCTTTTGTTGACCTGGCGCATACAAATAAAACTGGATCCAAACAAATTTCTAAAATAATTTATCCATTAATCAAAGAGTTTTTGGTAAAAGAATTAAATTGAAAAAAAATTGATGAAAAAAAAATTTTGTTTTGATCTTGATGGTGTAATTTGTACAACATATAAGAATAATTACAAAAATTCCAAACCTAAAAAAAAAGTAATAAATACTATTAATAAACTCTATGATAAAGCTTACATAATTATTTTTACCTCACGCTTTATGGGTAGAACAAACGAAAATGTTAAACTTGCAAAAAAAAAAGGTTATAAGTTTACCTTAACCCAATTAAATGATTGGGGGGTTAAATTTCATAAATTAAAATTTGGAAAACCTTCTTATGATATAATTGTAGATGACAAAAGTTTTAATTTTAAAAAAAATTGGATAAATGAATTCGAAAAAAAGTATAAATAAACTAGAATTTTATTTAACAAAAGTTTAATGAAAAAAAATGTTAATATCGATCTTAATTTCAAACTATAATAAAGAAAAATTTATAAATAATTGCCTTAAAAGTGTTTATGCACAAAGATATAAAAATTTTGAAATTATACTTTACGACGATAATTCAACAGATAATTCGCTTAAAGCAATTAAAAAATTTAAGAAAATTAAGTTGTTAAGAAATGTAGAAAAAAAAAATATTCATCCACCTTTAAGTCAAATAAATTCTTTAATTAATTGTTTTAAAAAAAGTAAAGGTAAAATTATTTGCTTTTTAGACTCAGATGATATGTTTCTAAAAAAAAAATTAGAAACCATAAATACTTATTTCGTAAAAAACAAAAAGAAAAACTTTGTTGTAAATTATGCTGAAAATAATAACATTTTACAACTTCATAGATTTAATTATAGTTTAAATAAATGGCCATCAATTTTCCCAACTAGCTGTATTTCTGTGAGAAGAGATTTTTTTAAACAATTTATGAAATTTTCAAAAAAAAAAAACTTTCCAAACTTAGAAATAGACACACGTATGACAATATTCTCTTGTTTTTATTTTGACGATTTTAATATTATAAAAAAAAAATTAACAAATTATATATTCGATGATCAAGGTATTTCCTCTAAATATCAGTTCTTATCACTTAATTGGTGGTTGAAAAGGAAAGAAGCTTATTGTTATTTAAAATTTATTTTAAAAAAAAAGAAAAAAAATTTTAATAAAAGTTTAGATTATTATGTAACTGTATTTATTTGGTACTTAATCGTTTTTGTAAAAAAATTAACTTGATTTCAAATTTATAAATAATGAAAATAAAAATTGGTATTACAGGTAGTACAGGAAGTTTGGGTAAAACTTTAAGTTCAACTAAAAGTAAATTTCAATACGTTTTTTTTAAATCTGACATAAGAAATAAAAATAAAGTTTTTCAATGGATCAATAATAATAATTTTTATGCAGTAATTCATTTGGCTGCAATAGTTCCAATTAAGGCAGTTAATAAAAATAAAAAAAAAGCTTATGACATAAACTACCTAGGAACTAAAAATGTAGTAGATGCAGTTATAAATTCAGGTATTAAATGGTTTTTTTTTTCATCTACATCTCATGTTTATAAATCTAGTAAAAAAAAAATATCAGAAAATTCAATTAAAAAACCTATTTCGTATTATGGAAAGACAAAACTTTTAGCAGAAAAATATATTATAAAAAAATTTGGGAAAACAAAAAAAAAATATTGTATTGGCCGAATTTTTAGTACCTCAAATATAAATCAAAAAAAAAATTATTTAGTCCCAGATTTGATTTTTAAGATAAAAAAATCAAGAAAAGAAATTACTTTAAAAAATTTAAATCATTATAGGGACTTTATTTCAATGAAAGAAATATCTAAAATCATTCTTAAGTTATGTAACAGACAATTCGTTGGGATAATTAATATTGGAAGAGGTAAAGGGATTTTATTAAAAGATATAGCAAAATTATTGTGCAAAAAGTTTAAGAAAAAATACACATTCATTGATAACAAAAAAATAACCTATTTAATTGCAAATAATAAAAGGTTAAAAAAATTTACTACTTTAGAAAATATAACTAATTTAGAAAAATTAATATTCTGATTATGCATTTTCTATATTATAATTTAATTGCTATATCAATTTTAGGATATGGTTTCTTTTTTAACAAAAGTTTGAATTTAAACTCAAGGAATATAGGTATAATTGGTCTAGCTGGAATTTTTTTTTTAATATTATTATCTTATATAAGCTCTTTTTTTGTAGCCCATGGTTACATTTTTAATTCAATTATTTTATCTATTGGAATTTTTTTTTTATTATATTTTTTTAATAAAAATCAAATAAATAAAAAAGATCTAATTACTTTTTTCCTTGTTTTTCTTTTTTTATTTATTTTTATTATGAATGGTAAAAATCATGACGATTTCCCATATTATCATTTTCCGTATACTTTTTTGTTAACTCAAGATAGTCATCCCTTTGGGTTAGGCCAAATAAATAATGGTTTTAGAAATCCATCCTCACTTTTTTTTCTTAATTCTTTATTTTACTTACCAAAAATAGATATTTATTTATTGCACGTAGGATCTGTTTATTTTTTAGGATTTGCAAATTTATTTTTTTTAAAGAATATTTTTGATCAAAAAAAATATAAAAATATAAAATTTTATAATTTATTAAACTTATTTTTTTTAGTTTTTATTAATATTTTTTTCTATCGATTAGCAGAGTATGGGACAGATAGATTGGGGTCTATTCTAATTATCATGTGTTTTATGGTATTATTTTTGTTAATAAACAATGATTTAGTAAATATTAAGAGTGAAAGAAAAGAGTTAGTAGGTTTTTTATTTATCATTGGCTCAATGGCAATTTCCATGAAACCATTTTATTTGATTTATTTTTCTCTAATTTTTTTTTTAATATACTATAAAAATTTAAACGAAACTTTGCTTGATTTTCTAAGATCTAAATTATCAATATTAATATTTTTATTTGTTGGATTTATATTTTTTATAAATTTTGTAAATTCTGGATGCTTACTTTTCCCTGCAAAATTTACTTGTTTTGAACAAGCCCAATGGTCTGTTTCTAAAAAAGAAGTTGAGGACGTGAGAATTTGGTATGAACTTTGGGCCAAAGGTGGGGCGACACCAAACTTTACAGTAGAGAATAGGGAAATTTACATAATTAACTTTAATTGGTTGCCTAATTGGATTGATGTTTATTTTTTTAATAAAATATCAGATTATTTTATAGGCATAATCATCACAATAATCATCCTTTATCTTTTTTTCAAAACAGAAAAAAAAATAAATATTTATCAAAGAAACAGCTTTATTCTTATTTTATTTTTATTTTTTTATTTGTTAGAATGGTTTTTATTTCATCCTAGTCTGAGATATGGTGGATATCATATCTTTATTTTGTTAGCATTTATTCCATTAGCTATTCATTTGGAGAGATATAAATTAAAATGGGCCGATTTTAAAAAAAGATCAATAATTTTAATTTTTATAACTTTAATTGTTTTTTTAGGAAGAAATATTAATAGATTAGATAAAGAGTATAATGTGTACAATTATAATATATTTGAGAATATGAATTATAAATTCATTGGTGGTGATAAAGATTTTTATTTTAGATACGAAAATTTATTAGATGATAAAAATTTAAACCACAATTATCTAAATTTTCTAGGGAAAAAAATATTAATAATAACAAATTAGAATGAAAAAAATAAGTTATTGGGCACCTTGTTTGGATAAAGTTGGAACATATAATGCTGTAATAAATTCTGCGTTATCATTAAGTAAATATTCAAAGGACTTTATCAATGTAAGTATAATAAATGTATGTGGCGAATGGGATAGTAAAAAAGATTTTTTTTCTAAAAATAATATCGAAGTTATAGATATTAATTTTAGTTATTTTAATTATTTGCCAAAAACTGGTTATTTGGGTAGTAGAATTTCTTATTTAATTATTACCTTATTTTCAGTAATTCCGTTAATAAATTTTTTAAACAAACATAAGCCTGAATTTATAATTGGACATTTGATTACTAGCTTACCAATTTTTTTATTTAATTTTTTTAATTTTCAAACTAAATTTATTTTAAGAATTTCTGGCTATCCGAGATTAAATTTTTTTCGGAAATCTTTGTGGAAATTTTTTTCAAAAAAAATTTTCAAAGTCACTAGTCCTTCAGAAGATTTAAAAAATCAACTTATCGAAAATAAAATTTTTACATCGGAAAAAATTTTTTTTCTCCCTGATCCGATAATTAATTTGGGAAATTTTAAAACTCAAATTCAGAATTTTCAAAATAAAGATACAATAATCCATAATAAGTATTTTATTGCTGTGGGAAGGCTTACGAAACAAAAAAATTTTAGTTATCTGATTGATGAGTTTTATCAATATTCTCTTCATCAATCTGACCATAATCTTCTAATTTTTGGAGAAGGTGAAGAAAGAGAGAAATTAGAAAAAAAAATAATTGAATTAAAATTGAATAGTAAAGTATTTTTAATGGGTTTTAGTAATAATATTTTTGCTTACATGAAAAATGCTAGAGCATTTATTCTATCTTCTTTATGGGAGGACCCTGGATTTGTAATAATTGAAGCTGCTTTTTGTAACTTATTTGTTATATCTAGTAATTGTAAAAATGGACCTAATGAGTTTTTAATGAATGGTAAAGCAGGTTTAATTTATGAAAAAGATAAAAAAGATAGTTTAAAAAACTCTTTTAAACTATTTGAAAATCTATCGTCAGAAAAGTTAAAATCAATGAAATTAAAAGCTAAAATTAACTGCTCAAAGTATACTCTACTTAGGCACCATAATTCTTTAAAAAAAATATTATTTTTAGTTTAGATTTATTAAATCTTTAGTTATCTTTAAATATTGATTTAAGCATTTTTTATAACTGTATCTGTTCAACATTTTGTAACATAAATCTACTTTTTTTTTCACTAAACTTTTATTCTTTATGACATATTTTATTTTAAGGGCTAAATCATTATGATTATTTGTTTTAAAAAATATTCCACCTTTTCCATTTAATAATATTTCTTTTGGACCAGTTGGACATTTTGTGGATATTATAAATTTTTTAAGACATGCAGCTTCCAATAAAACATTTGGTAAACCCTCATATCTTGATGATAAAATAAAAATGTCACTTTGACTCATAACTTTAAAAGGGTTATCCATGAAGTCTTTTAGTTTAACATATTTTTCAAGGTGATTATTTTTAATAAATGTTTGCATCTTAACTTCTTCAATACCTCTTCCTAAAATTAATAATCTTAAATTAAAATCTTTCTTTAAAGTATTTACCGCTTTTATAATTATAATTTGATTTTTTTGATTAGTGAATCTCCCTAAATTTATTAATTTTATACATTTTTTTTTCGTTTTAAAAAAATTTTCTGACATACCTTTTCTAGATTGTTTTTTAATATACTGAATGTTTAAAGGATTAAAAATACAGCAAACTTTAATTCCAAATTCTTTGACCATTTGTTTTTTAAAATCAAGGCTATTTACAATTACCTTATCAGCTTTAGAAATAATTGATTTATAAATAATTTTTTTTAAGAAGTTGTGATACCATCCAGATGGTGATGAATTACTTCTAACAATTATTTTAACACCTAATAATTTACATAGTAATATACAATATATATTTGCTTGAAATGAAAAGACAATTGAATTTTTATTATTTAATAAAAACTTAAAAAGGATGAATAAACATATCAGATATTTTAATCTTATATTTAAACTATTATAAATATTTTTTTTTGGGCTTATAAAACTAATTTTATTATCAAATTTTTTTTTTTATCTATTGAGAGTGTACATAACTTAATTTTATCTATTTTGGTTGATAGATAATTTGCAATAATGTATAAATTTTTTTCAACACCCCCACCTCCAATGAATGGCATAAAAAGTATTAAATTTTTGTTATTCAACATTTCAAAATAGAAATTCTTGTTTTATTATTAAGAATTAAAATGATAAATAAATTATAATTAATAATGAATCAATTAATAAAAGATAAAATTTTTTTGTTTTCTAAATTAAATTACTTTTTAATCACAATTTTGCCAATTACAATTTTAATTGGTTCTTTAATCAGTAATATTGTCGTAATTCTGATAAGTATTTTTTTTATATTTGATCTTATACAAAGAAAAAATAATTTTATTTTTAAAGATAAAAATTTTTATTTTCTTTTAATAATCTATTTATATTTAATTTTAAATTCATATTTTATATCAGAAAATCCTGAGGCTTTTTTAAAAGCGTTATCATTTATTAGATTTATTTTATTATCATATGCAATTTATTTTTATCTTAAAATTTTTAATAATTCTTTTTTAAAATATTGGGCTGTTATATTTTTTGTAGTTTCTTTTGATATTTTATTCGAGTTTTTTGTTGGTTTTAACACTTTAGGGTTTAAATCAGATTATATAGGTAGGATTGCGAGTTTTACAGGTGATGAATTAAAAATTGGAGGCTTTTATTATGGCTTTCTATTTATTTGTTTACTTTCATTTTCAAAAAAAAAAATATTCATCCCATTATTGATAATTTTTTTATTGATAGCCCTGGTAATTGGTGAAAGATCAAATTTTTTGAAGATAGTCATAATGTATTTTACATATTTTATGTTTTTCACGAATATTTCTTTTCTAAAAAAGTTAACTTTTATAATTGTATTTTTTCTAATAACTTTTTCTACTGCAAATAATTCTCCAAACTTGAAAGCAAAATATAATTTTGTGGATATTTTTAATATAAAACAAAATGTTGAAAATATTAAAAATGAAAATTTTTTTAACTCAGTGATTAATAGTAATACATATTTTGTTCATTATAAAATTGCTGTTAATATTTTTAAGCAAAATATAATTTTAGGAAGTGGATTTAAGACTTACAGAATTGAAAGTTATAATAGTAATAATTTTGATGAGACTTTAGAATTTTCTGTTGGGTATGGAGCAACTCATCCACATCAATTACATTTTGAGATACTATCAGAATTGGGTCTTATTGGATATTTTTTGATAATTCTAAATTTATTGTATTTGCTATTAAGACAGATTAATTTAAAAAAAGAAAATATTACAAAAAGTGCAATTTTATTTTTGATAGCTACTTTGGTTCCGTTATTACCCTCAGGCAGTTTTTTTACAAGTTTT
>MDTG01055061.1_pt1 | contig 25287 bp, 28 predicted proteins | sample 811421 | NCBI WGS metagenome assembly MDTG01 (sample SAMN05326645, study PRJNA326480) | marine metagenome | isolation source: seawater | place: Pacific Ocean: South East | collected 2011 | reverse complement strand
TATATGAAATTAAATAATATGGAACAACAAGATTTGCCTTTTAAAAAAAGGCAATTGTTTCGTGTTGCAAAATAAGATATTACCAATATTTTAAATATTTCATTTAAAATGTTTATTACATTATAAAACTTTTTTTTATTAAAAAAAAATGAAATACGTATAATACAGATATGTATATTAATGACTAGTGCAAATGAAAAAATCGCAAAATTAATCTTTGATGAAGAGACAAAATATTTCAATAAAATGTGTGAAAAAACTGGTTATGTGCTTAGAGAACGAATTGATTATAAACACGATAATAAAGTTACTTATAAATATTTTGATGAGTCATCTAGACAAGATAAAATAGAAAAATTAATTAAATTAATTATCAATCCCTGGCAAGATTTATCAAGATGGCAAGGTGAAGCATCACGAGCCATTTGCGAGCTAAAATATAATAATGTTTCTATTAATTTTCGTTCTACTAATTATTCTGGTGATTCTCCACTTCATATTGCAGTTAAAAATGGGTGTCAATTGGTTGTAAACACAATTGTTAATGAGTATAAATCTAATATACACGAGATTATTAATTTTAAAAATAATTTTGGCGAAATACCATTGCAACTTGCATTAATAGGAAATTATAATACAAAAATACTTTTTGATCTTATTAGTAATGGTGCTGATTTTAAATCTGCGGATAATGATGGGCAAACACCATTGGTCATGGTGTTATTGTTTTGGAAAAATGATTATCTTGCAAATGCCGTATTAGATCTGATTACAGATTATGATATTCATAAAACAGATAAAAAAGGACGGAATTTGGTATATCTTGCAGCCGAATTCAGACAAAATAATATTTATCATAAACTTATAGAAATGGGTGCAAATCCGCATGTAAAAGCAAATAATAATCAATGTGCTGAAGAAAGATATGAATTTAAAAAAAGGTATTATAATTAATTTCAAAAAAAATTGAAATAGAAAATAAACCGATTAAATATATAAAAATGCAAACTCGTTCAATGACCCTTCGTGCTGGAGTACCTCATGATCTTGAAGCCTTCAACAGCTACGCTGATCCCAATTTTGATCCATACGAACCTCCGCCAATGCCTTCGTACTACGAAGTGCCATGTGAGATCAAAGAATTTTATGATCCAAGCCATTTCTGTCAAAGTTGGGTGGACTGTTGTGAAAAAAATTTGGCGCTCAAACCAAAGACAAAAAAAACTGAAAAAAACAAGGTACATGCAACACGGCGTAATGTTTATACGCGTGCCGCATGGAAAAAGCACATTGAAGCGCTGATGGATTTGCTTGATGCTGGTGAAATTTGCGAAGAATCACTGACGCAAGAAGAGTATACTGCATGTTACAAGGGTTATCATGGAAAATAATAAAATTAAATATTGAAATTTAAATTTATTAAAATATAAATTTTTTTTATTGTTAAAATTGAAATAGTTATTATATAAATATATTGTTTATACAATCCAATGCCGCAATCAGAACCAAAAACGGAACCAAAAAAATGCAGTGACTGTAAAAAACAAGGAGTTGTTCAATGTAAATGTTCAAAAGACCACTTTTTATGTCTTGATTGTAGTAAAAAATCTATCGTACGTACAAAAAATTCAGATTTTTACAACGAATATGTAAATTGGTGTGACAGTTGTATATGGTTTGATATAAGTTAATAATTTATCTTTATTTTAACCCGTTGAAGATTTAAAATGTCCTGTTTTTCAGGCTAATATAATTATGGTGGCGTAAAAAGTATATCGCTTGTTCCTTTTAAAAAATTAATATTTTCACTGACATAACCCAATTTATATAATTCATCAAAAATTTTTTTCGAAAAATTAAAATGTGGATGTTTACTGCCCCAACCAATTTCTATCAACATATAAGGTTTTTTTTCAAGTATTTTTAATGTATCTAAAAATCCATCTAAAACATATGCTTCAAACCCTTCAGTATCTATTTTTATAAAATCAATTTGAGTTATATTATTATCTAAACAATATTCATTTAATGTCTTAAGTTTTGTCTTTATTTTATTCATTTTTTGTTGTGTCTTCTCCTGTATATATGTATTCCAACCGGGATTATTAGTATTTTCTTTACTATCAATAAATATATATTTTTCTTCTGATTTATTGGATAATCCGAAATTATTTATTTTTACATTATTTTTAGGTAATTCTAATTTTTTAATACTATATTCATAATATTCTTTAACTGGTTCAAATGCATGAATTTGTATATTGGGATAAATGTCTAATAATACTTCTGAGAACATCCCTAAATTACTACCAATATCAAAAATAATACCATTATTTGGTATTAAATTAATGTGTTTTTGAATTATTCTTTCACAGTTTTTTTTGTGATTTCTATAAAATAAGTCGAGATCCATGATATATATATATATGTATGTATATGTATATTTATATATATTTATATATATATATAAATAATAAAAAAATGAGGATATTTTAAATCTTCAACTGGTTAAAAGATCACCATTTATAAATTTTTTCATGAGATAAAATCCGGCTTCGGGTTTATACATTGGTATTTCATGTCCTGCACCATTAACGGTTGCAAAAAGAAATCGTTTTTTATTATTTGCACTATATGTATTTAAATATCCTGCAGGTTCTTTATCAACAAAATATTGTTTCCATTTTTTTATTGGTTTAATATCTAATTCTTCAATCCATTCTTGAGTACTAACTGTACCGCAAATAGAATCATTTGTTCCGGACATAATAAAGACATGAAGATCTTTAACCTGTGGATCATTTAACATTTTATTAATAAGTGGCACTTGCGAATTATATGCATCTTTATATCTATATTTTTCAATATCTGAACATGCTTTCCATTTAACTGAACTAGCTTTTGCATGAATTGCATTTTGAACATCTTTACGATTTAAATATTCTTTTGTATAATTATCCAAGCATGGATTATATTTACTCTTAACTGTTTTATTTTTAGATTTATGTAATGAAACTAGATTATTTTGTTGATGTGAAACACATAATGGATAAGATAATGCATATGGATTGTGTTTTCCGACACTATCTGAAATTTTATATGCAAGCGAATTACATTTATTTTTTAATTTACGTGTTTTATTTTTTTTTCTACAGCCCATTTTATTGTAACGATCCCACATTTCTTTAGAAATACGTTGATGTCCCCAATATGTTTCAATTTGTGCTTCTGTCCCTGCTCTGTAATTTATGTAAGGATTACCAACCATAAATCCCTTAAAATTCAACTCATTATTATTTCTTTTATTATAATTAATTATTTTATTTGCCCATTGTGGTACATAATGTCCACCATAACTTTCTGATATGAGATATAATTTATTTTTTTTAAATTCCGGGTATTTTTTAAAAAAATTTAATACAAAATTTAAATTATCCTCTGAAGATTCATCATCATTAGATTTATAATCCTTTTTTAATTTTGACCATGAAAACCCAACACCAATTGGTTGTTCAACAAAAACAATATTTGCAAACTTGGTCCATGCTAATGGGTTGTAATCTAATTTACCATGTTTATTAGGTCTAAATGGTCCAATTTCTTCAAAAAGTCCCATCAAACCAGAGCATCCAGGACCTCCGTTCGTCCAAAACATTATAGGTGCCATATGAGGGTTTTTTTCCGCTTCAATAAACATGTAAAATGTGTTTTTATTTTTATCTAAATTAATATATCCACCATACATTTTTGATGGTAGTTTTTTATTAAAACCAGGTAATTTATTTATCTTATCATGTAGTGACATAAGTTATATATATAATTAAAATATTATATATATATATATATATATGAAAAATAAACGTCTCACTAAAAAAACAAATAAAAAGAAAAACAATAAACGAAGAATAATACATAAAACTAAAAAAAAAAATTTAGGTAGAGGTATTTTTGAAATATTACAAACACGTGAAAATACAGGTAGATTTAAAAAAACAAGTATTTCCAATAGATTCTTACAAGGTCATGCATTCCACAATCAACCGCGTATTAATAAATTATCTCCTAAAACGAAAAATGAAATAGGTACATCAATGGCCTCTATTCGCAAGAGACCAAAATACAATAAATAAATAAATATTTATATTGTATAAATGTCTGATTTAGCAATGGAAATTGTTGGCTATAGCGCTGCAGTGATAAATAATGTAAGTGTATATCCTCAAGCTTATGAAGTATATATAATTGTTTCGGCACAGCAATATGAAAAATTAAAAACATTGTCTATTCATATGTTTGTTTTACAATTAGTTGGATGTCTATTATGGTTATCATATTCATATTATAAAATGTTATATCCGATTATTTTTGGTTCAATAATGACTATAATACCATCTGGTTATATATTGTTAAATATTTGTTACTATAATGATGTAAGAAGTATAAATGAAAATAGAGATGATATACAATCTGAAATTATAATAGCAACAAGTAGTGTTTTTAGTGGTGAGACATCACCTATTGCAATTGAAAATTAGTATAAATCATTTGTTTATATATTTTTTATAAAAATATCTATTTAAAAATATATAAAAAAAAATATTATAACAATGACAAATAATGAAATAGTTAAAGAATTTCCAAAAATTGTACATTTAATGTATTTTCCATGGGAAAGACAAACTGGTAAACTAAAATCTAATGAAAATGATTTTGATCATACTTTTTTTAATAAATTTAAAAAGCGAAATTCGGATTATGAAATTAAATTATGGACATTATCAAAAATAAAAAAATTTACAAATGAATTTTATCCTAGATATAACGATATATGGAGTAAAATTAAACATCCAGTACAAGCAGTTGATTTTTTTAGGTTACTTGTAGTTTATCATTATGGTGGAATTTATTGGCAATATGATAGTAAACAGCAAACTGATATAACAAATTTTATTCCACCAAAAAACAAAACAATACAATTATTCGTGGAAACAATTATTACAGAAGAATTTGCAAATCATAAAAAAAACGAACCTATACGCAATGGTAAACCTGAAGAATTAATACGCGTCGCACTGGGTTGTTTTTCAGCACATCCCAAAAATAGATTTATAGGTTATTGTTTAATTAAATCTTGGAAAAATATAAATAATTTACAACTAAATTCACAATATGATATATTATATATTGGCGGAAATGCAATGATTTCAGAAGCGTATGACGAATATAAAAATAAAAATGAAATTAATTTAATACACAATACCAAAGAATATATTGTTTTTACAAGCTATGGTTCTTGGCGACTACCATTCTATTGAATATCATTTTTAAATCTATTATTTGAATCCATTATGTTATAATTATTTGTTTGTATATTTTTTTTACAATTAAGTTTTGAATTAAAGTTTGGGGTATGTTCAGGTGTTTTATTGTTAAAATCATCTCTATCTTGTGATAATAATTGTTCTTTGAGATCATTTGAATCAGTAACATGTACTTCTGTACATCTAAAGTTAAACACAGTTTCTTCATCAGAATTATAGTCAATTATTTTATTGCAATTTTCACCAAATAGTTTTCTACCAATTACACCACCTATAAATCCAAAAGCAACAATACCTGAAACAACTAGTAATGTGGTCATTATATTATTTCTTATTATTTTATTTTTTGCTTTTTACCGTTATTTCTTTTTTTTTGTTCTTTTTTTTTTCATTTTTCTTTTTCCTCTTTTTCCTCTTTTTTGTGTCTTATTGCGTTTTAAATTATCTAACATCTTAATTTCATTTGTTAATCTTTGCTCTAAATTAAGTGAAGAAGTAGGAAATGAAAATAACGATTTAATCTCGTTATTATTTAATTTAATTGTATCGTGTCTATCATTGTCAACTGTTTTTATCACCGCTTGTTTTCCATCATAATTAGCATGCCAACCTTTCAAATCTGATTTTCCATTGTGAAATTTTTGTACAATTCCTTTTGAAGTTATATTTATCATTAGTTATATATATATAAAATTAATTTATTTATTTATTTAATGGATACTAATATATCATTAGATAAATTCCCTGAACCAGACTTAACTAGTGATAAAGCTACAGTATTTATGGATATCTCTTCTAATATTAATTATATAGATGAATTAATTAACGATTCTTTTTTTGATGATTATTTCAATAAAAAATTGAAATCTAATAATTTAAAGATAACAGATGTTAAAACACAATGACAACACGGTTAAATGAACAATTTGTAGATCTTTTAGATACTCTTTCAAATTTTATGACACAAAAGGGTGAGTTTATGCGTGCCCGTGCATACAAGAAAGCATCAGAAAAAATTATGATGTTTCCAAGAGACATTAAAAATATTAATGATATAACATCATCAACTTCATCAGAAAAGGCGGGTATTGGCAAAACAATTCTTGAAAAATTGGATGAGTATATAAAAACTGGAAAAATTACGGCTCTTGAAAAAGAACGTTTAAACCCAATTAACATATTAACAACTGTATATGGTATTGGTCCTGCAAAAGCAAAAGAATTGATAGAAAAAGGTATTACAAATATTTCACAATTGAAAGAAAATGGTATGTCACTATTGAATGATAAGCAAGAAATTGGTGTAAAATATTATGATGACATCATTAAAAGAATTCCAAGAAGTGAAATTGATATATATAAAAATATATTTCAAGATAATTTTAATAACGTTGCCTTTTCAGAGTCAACTATGCAAATAGTTGGAAGTTATCGCAGAGGCGCACAAACATCAGGAGATATTGATATTATTATTACAGATGCAAAAAATCGCGTTGAAATATTTTGGTCATTTTTAAACAAGCTAAAAAATGAAAATATTATTAAAGAATTCTTAACTGAAGGAAAAACAAAAAGTTTGACAATTACACAAATAGGCGAATTGCCAAATCGCCGTGTAGATTTTATGTTTTCACCATCACATGAATTTGCATTTGCAATATTATATTTTACTGGAAGTAAATATTTTAATGTAGGTATGCGCGAACAGGCATTAAACATGGGGTATTCTCTAAATGAACATGGATTTTATAAAATGGATGGCAAAGTAAAAGGTGAAAAAATTGACAAATCTTTTCCAGATGAAGAATCTATTTTTAGATTCTTAAACATGAAATATAAAACCCCAAATGAAAGACTGGGTATTAAATCAATTGAGATTTTAACTACGAAAAAGCATCTAAAAAAACCTCCTCTTGTCTTTTGTGATCCTGATACAAAAAAAAATGTTTTAACAGTAAATGAAAAAATTAAACCTGAAATATTTAAATTAAAAACAAAGCCAAGAAACAAGACACTAAAGAAAAAAACTTTAACGCCAAATGAAAGAATTAATATATTTCAAAAAAATGGAATAGATGAATTGGAAAAAATGACAGAAAAAGAATTAGAAGAAATGATTGAATACGCAAACACAAAATATCACGGCGAAGGCGAAACTCCAAGCATGCCAATTATGACAGATAATGAATACGATATTATGAAGCAAACAATGGAAAAAATGTATCCAAAAAATACTGTTATTAAAAAAGTAGGTGCCGATATTAAAAAAAATAAAATACTATTACCTTATTCAATGCCTTCAATGGATAAAATTAAACCAGATACAAATGCGATTGATAAATGGCGCGCGAAATATAATGGTCCATATGTTATTTCTGCAAAAGCAGATGGTGTTAGTGGGATGTTTTCAAGTGAAAATGGTGAGCAAAAATTATATACTCGTGGAAATGGGATTGAAGGTGGTGATATTACACATTTAATTCCATACTTGAATCTTCCAACCATTGATAATGTGACAATTCGTGGTGAATTTATTGTAAAGAAGGAAGTTTTTAAAGAAAAATATTCAAAGGATTATGCAAATCCTAGAAATTTTGTAGCTGGAATAATCAATCGCGAAAAACATTTAGATTATTCAATCCTAAATGATATTGATTTCTTAGCATATGAAGTAATATCACCTTCTATGAAACCAAGTGAACAAATGAAATTTTTACAAAAAAATCATAAAACTGTTATTCAAAATGAAACACTAGAAACAGTTGATAATGAATCACTTTCTCAAAAATTAATTGACTGGCGAAAAGAGTATAGTTATGAAATAGATGGCATTATTGTTGCAAATGATGCAATATATCAGCGCACTACTAAAAATCCAACGCATGCATTTGCTTTTAAAATGGTATTATGTGAACAAATTGCAGAAGCAAATGTAGTTGATGTTATTTGGACACCAAGTAAACATGGATATTTGAAACCAAAAATAAAGATTGATCCAGTTACATTATCTGGTACAACAATTACATACGCAACTGCATTTAATGGTGCTTTTGTAGAAACAAACCGTTTGGGTATTGGTTCAATTGTTAGGTTGATTCGTAGTGGGGATGTTATACCACATATTATGGCTGTAATACAACCGGCAACGCATGCTAAAATGCCAGACATTCCATATAAATGGAATGATACAAAAATTGATGTTATGGTAATGGAACCAGAAAAGGATAAATTTGTACAAACGCAAAATATTGTTGCATTCTTTAAAGAACTTGGGGTTGAAGGTTTAGGACCTGGAAATGTTCAGCGAATTGTTGAAAATGGTTTTAATACTATTCCAAAAATTATGCATATGTCAGTTGAAGAATTATTGAATGTTAATGGATTTAAGGAGAGAATGGCAAATAAAATTTATTCAAATATACGCGATACAGTAAAAAATGTATCGCTATCAAAAATATTATCAGCAAGTAATATTTATGGAAGAGGTATTGGTGAAAGAAAAATTCAATCAATTCTTAATGAGTATCCATCTATTTTGATTGATCACGAAACAGATAAAGAAAAATATGATAAAGTTTTAAAGATAAACGGCATGGCTGAAAAAACAACAACATTATTTATTAGTAAAATTCACGATGCTCGTGATTTTATGAAACAATGTAATTTGCAAGAAATGTTAAAAGTAGAACCGAAAAGTATAGAAGTTAACAGTGAACATGAATTATATGGTAAAATAATTGTTTTAACAGGTACGCGCGATAAAGAAATTATTGAGAGTTTAAAAAAGTTTGGCGCAAAACAAGGTGCTTCAGTATCTAACAAAACATATATGGTTATTAAAAAAGATCAACATTTTACATCTACAAACACTGAAAAAGCTGAAACAAATTCTATAAATATTATTACGGTAGTCCAGTTTAAAGAGAATTATTGTCTTTAATAAACGAAAACAAATCACTAAAATTACATTTAATTGAAGTATAAATTGTTTTTTTTATACGAGTATTTAAATTATTACAAGTGTATGGAGGCAAACAATGTATTCTTTGCATTTTATCAAGCCAATTACTTTGTTGTCTCTCGTCATAGATATTTGTAATATTATCTTCTTTCCATTCTTCAAATGAAATAAGTTGACGTTGTTTAATGCTTACACATATTTTATCCCAATCATTATTTTGTAAAATAGACCATTTACCGTCTGTATATATATATAACATACCTTCTTTTTGTGTAAAAGCATACAATGGCATGAATATAGAGAAATCATTATTAAATATACTTGAATATTTGTCACTAATAAGGTTACTAGTTGCATTTTTATATCCATTTGTAAATATCTGCTCAATATTTTGAATATTACTTTCAATACGTGAAATAAAGGTATTAAAATCAATCTCAGGTTTAATATTTTCATTTAACCATTCAACAATTTCTTGTTGTTTTTGTATTTTTTCACCTCTTTTTACAAATGATAATTGTTTTTTTAATTCTTTATTTTCTCTATAAAGTATTTTAATCATTGCGAATAACTCTTTATTATTAGGTGGTTCAGTAATATCATGCATGTCACTTTTACAGAAATGAATAGCATTGCATCTAATTTCATGATTTTCACAACGCGTCAAAGATGAAAATACTTTGTTACATATACTACATGTAAATGCTGTTTGTAATGGTGGAGAAAATAATGACCCTGTTTTAGGCATATGTATCTATAAAAATAATTAATATTATAATTTCAATTTTTAAAATTATAATATATTAAATGAGTATTTTTAATAATTTGGATAAAGAATGCAGTTGTAAATATAATAAAGAATACTTTTGTAATCCAGTTGTACAATGTCGTTCATGTATTTATGGTTGTGATAAAAGATGTAGACAAATGAACCTAGATCAAACACAAAAACGTATACAAAATACTGTTCGTGTTTCATCATCTGAATATACAATGAATAAATTGTCTTTTACAGTATCAAATAATATGAAATCTATTAATAGCATTCCATATTTAAAAAAGGGTGTAGAGGTTAAACATGGATCATATAATAGATATTTAGCTAATAAAAAGGGTAGAAAACCATTAAAAGGTGGATCATGTGTAAATGAACCTATATCATGCAGGCCAATTGCATTACAAGGTGGAAAAAATGTTAAATTTGGTATTATAAATAATTGTAATTGTTAATATCTTAATATATTAATATTAGGATATAATAAGTATGATGAAAATGAATTTTTCATGTTCTCAAGCACGAAGCTATGGTAATAATGTAGCAAGTTATTCTAATAATAATAATTCAAAAAACATTATATTAAATAATTCTAAACGTAAAAATAATTTAAATCTAAATAGCATTATGAATATTACACCCGGCAGAGGTGGTGGTTGTGGCTGTGGACGATAAAATTTATAAATTAATATAAAATTAACTAGTATTTTATATTAATGTCTAGTCGTGTCGAACAATTTAAAAGGGTTCAAATATCAGCAGAATGTTTTTGTCCAAATATGATAATATTACCTGATAATATTGATGATATTAAATTAAATAAACATATTGATGATTTTATAAATTTAGGACAAACTATTAAACATTTTATAATTGTTGAACCAGATTCTATTAAAATTTTGAATGTTAGTATGTTAGAAGAGTTATTATATAATTTACATAATGCTTCATTGTTTTTATATACTGTACTAAAAAATAATTGTTTCGTTGATTGTGATAAAACTAGTATAATTACAATGTTCAATAAAACACGAAATGATGCTTTTGAATTATTTAAACGTAAAAATTCGGATTATGGTGATGCATTTGCAATATATGGAATAATAGGTATAATTGTTCGTCTTGGAGATAAATTCGAAAGATTATCAAGTTTATCTAAAAAAAAGTTTGAATCTTGTGTTGAAGAATCAATATCTGATACAATAATAGATATTTATAATTATACAACAATGACGGTTATGCTAATTCATGAAAATAATGAATCAATAAAAATGGAAGAAATTACACATGAAAATTTAAAAAGTATGAATTTAGCAAAAATATTAAATATAAAAAGATACGTACTACAAAATTACTATGATTCCCATAATAAAATAAATTTTTTTTCTGAAAAAATATCAATCATAAATGAAATATTAGAAAATAAGTGCAAACATCAATGGGAAATAATTACAGATGAATATTGTGATGGACGTACACCACATAAATGTAAATTATGTGGTTTACATGATTAAAGTTAAATATATATATATATAATTATATGGAAACAAAGAGAGAGCGATTAATTGAATATGATTATATTTTAAAATTAATCTTAATAGGTGATACAAACACAGGAAAATCAACAATACTTCATAATTATATAAATTTGCGTAAAAATTATATTGTAACAGATCCTACAATTGGTGTTGATTTTGGAACACGTATCATTACACTTCAAGATAACAGAAGAATTAAATTACAATGTTGGGATACAGCTGGTCAAGAAAAATATAGATGTATTATACGAAGTTATTTCAGAGATATATGTGCAGTTTTATTAGTATTTGATGTTACAAATGTTACTTCTTTTCATAATTTATCATACTGGTTAGAAGAAATTAAAATACATAAATCATGTAAAAATCATGATCATCCAATATTATTAATAGGAACAAAAATAGATAAAAAATATAGACGAATAAGTAAAGATCATGCACTTAGATTTGCTGAAGAAAATAATTTATTATATGTTGAAATAAATGCTCTAGAATGTGATACAATGGATAATATAATGTTACAATTAACATTTCGTATATTAGAAGAATTTAAACATAAACAATGTAGAGGTGTTAAACCAATTAATAATCATATTATGATTGATTTTGAAGAAGATAATAATAATGACGATAGAGAGAAAAAAATTTGTTGTTCTATAATGTAAAATTATAGTTTTTTAACATAAAAATATTTTTTTGTTGGTTTGGCTTTACATATACAGTCTGAATTATTTTTTAATTTTTTTGATAATGTACTATGGTCTATTAATATATATGCAGCTGTTGTTCTTAGTGATGGAAAAATTGTAGAACTACCATCATTATCAATTACTAAATATTTACTCTTATCTATAATACTTGATAAATAATCCATTAATTAAATATAAAATATCATTATATTATTCTTTAATACTTAACATTTAAAATTAAATTCATCTAGAATATATATGAGTCTAGATAAATTTGATTTAGAATTAGAAAATTATACGTGTGAAGAATTAGAAAATTTATTTGGTTTAACATTTCCTTATACAGACGAAATTATAAAAGAGAAAAAAATTAATTTAAGCGAAGTTCTTATTCAAAATAATACTTTAGGAGCATCTCATAGTCAAGAACTTATAGAATTTTTAAATTCTGCTGCCATACGTCTTAAGGAATATAGAAATAAAGACCTATGTGAAAGCAGAGATTTTATGCCGTCTAAAATATTTTTACAAAGTGATTATTCTGAATCTCCATTTATTGAACATTCAAATAGTTTAATAAATAAAAAAATAGAGAATGGTTCACGAAATTCATATGGAAAAACTAGTAATGATCAACGTGCACCAAAGGGGATATTAAACCCTATTAATACACATACAATAACACGTTTATTAAATATTGATACTCAATTTCGGAATAATTATTATACAACTCAAAGCACCAATTTTTTATATAATTTACCTGTTAAATTAGAACGTGTTATGCAAATAACATTGCAACAGGCACAATTACCTATTTCATGGTATGCTATTTCAGAGGCAAATGGTAATAATAAATTTAAATTAAAAGTCGCAATGCCAGAAATATTAGATATAGAAGGTTATGACTATTTTTATAAAAATCCATGCTACGATGTTGAAGACTGTTCAAATAATATAATTAAAATTATTGAAAAAGATATTTTAATCACTATTCCAGATGGAAATTATTATAAAAATTTAGGTTATGATACATATAGTGGTTCTATCGGATATGCTATTAATCATGCAATTTGCGAGGCATTAAAGGTTCCATATCATTATCCAAGAATTGCATTTCGCAGTGATGAAAAAACTGGTAAATCAACGTTTTTAGAACAGCCTGTATGTTATGAATTAGAATGTAGTTTATTAAATACGGAATATATAGAAAGCCGTGTACCAAAACCATGGTCTTGTAATCTACCAGTAGGTGAATCAATAGAATTTATTGATAGCATTGATTGTAGTGCAAATAAACAAAAAATGACAAAGCACACATGTCATCCAGTAATACGTTTACTAGGTGTTGAATTTAATATTGATAATCACGAACCACTAAAAAATGATTATCATAATCCATTGCAATTAAAATTTGGTTGGACAATAGGATATCGCGTAGCAGAATATATTGGTAATATTACTTCGGCAAATTTAACACCTCCAAATAACTGGATTAAAGAGGCAATACCAAATAAAAATGTATTTACATCAGAAGGTATTATTTCAATAAAAGGACCTGCATATGCATATCTTGTAATTAAGGATTTTAATAATAATGTTAATCAAGGTTTTATTCAACCATATGCGGATTCAGTATTTCCTAGTACAGATATTATTTCAAAAATTTCTCTTGAAGATCAGGATAACAAATATGGAGAGATGATAAATGTTCTTGGTGTAACATCTATTAGAACATTTTTTGGTCCAGTTGACATTACAAAATTAAAAATACAATTATTAGATGAATACGGACGTGTTATTAATTTAAATAATATGGATTGGACATTTACACTATCATTTACATGTGTTTATGATAAAACATAAATTATTTTTTTCCTTTATGATATTTTACCCAGTCTGGTGGAGAGTTTTTTGTTCCACCTGAATATTCTACAGCATATCTTTGATCAATCATCCACTGGTTAAAATGTATACCATCATAGTAAACATCTGCAAGAAGTCTTCCATATTTTTCTAGTGCAACATTTTTAAGTATAACTTCTTTGTTTAAGATTCTAGAAGAGAGAGAATCTCTTGCCATAACTGCAATCTTTTTTTCATTTTCATCTTTTCCTTTAATTTCTGGTGTATCAATTCCATTTAGTCTTACTGAGAATCTATAAAGTGGTGAACCTACAAATGGTAGACGTGTTGCTACCGTAATTGTGTCGCCATCGTAAACTTTAATACAGACACCCTTTTCAACCGGAGGTACAAATGGCGTGGTGTCACTCCAGCACACTACATTACTAAAAACAAGTGTATCAGTATCTTTATTTTTCTCTCTTTTACTAGCAAAACAATTGCCCATTATTATATTAGCAGTTAAAAAATATTATTATTTCAATTTTAATTATTTAAATTAAAATAATATTAATGTTACTTATTCCAGTAATAATCATCTGTAAAACAGATAATTTGTTCCTTTATAAAACATTTATCAATATATTGCAATTCTTCTTTATTAAAATTAGTATTAAATAGATATGTTGTACAATTATTATTTTTATTTTTACTATTCATAAATTTAATCCACTCACTAAATGATTGTGGTATATGTGTTTTATTACAAAATGGACATCTAGACCAAGTATTTAAACTCTTTTCCCAACATGATTGATGTATAAACTGTTTGCAACAAGGTGTAACTAAATGTCTATATAGTGTTTCTTTTTTAAAACATATTGGTTGAAAACATATCGAACAATCTACGTTTTTATTTTTTTGTTTAATACATAGTTTAAATATATTACCCATTATTAAAGGTAATAATTATATAAATAAATGTTCAATTTTATTAATTATTAAAAGAACAATATTAAAGAAAAACGACTATGTTTAAATAATGTTGGTTTGTCATATCTTAATGATGGGTGTTATTTCAGTAATGTTTAAAAAATGTTTAAGTGATACATGTAAACGTAGAGTCACTTATAGAGATAATGCAATTGAAACATGGAAAGATGATTCGATAAAAAAACAAGCAATGAAATTATATATTCTAAAAAATTATCTTTTTAAAAATGATTCCACCTTAGAATTATCACCTGAATTATATAAATGTGCAGGTAAATGGATAGAAGATGAAAATAATAATAAGATTCGGTTTGGTAAACAACCTCGTCCAAAACAACATCAACGATGGGTTGCAATTGAACCATCTAGAATGAATTATCCATTTAATAAATACATGATGTATTTACCATTAAATAGTGATCAGATTAAAGAAATAATGAACCTTATTGATTATCAAGATAATGATTTAATGACTGAACAATTTATAATAGAAAATAATACTGAAGAATAATTATAATTAATTTTTATAATTAATAAATATCTATAAATAATATTTATTAATATATATAATGGCATTTTGTTTTCCTACTAATAATGTAAAATTGTCAAGTTCTGAATATTCAAAACGGAAAAGTAATAGTGAACAATATAAATACGTACGTAAAAATATTATAAATGGCATACCACCACAAATAGGTAATAAATATGGTTCAGTTAATTATTCTTTAAATACTTTGTCACCAGGTGGAAAAATTACTAGTATTTTTGACTATCAAACATTATATAATATTATTCAGGGACAGTATTTATGTTCACCGTGTAAGCCAATGCAACCTATAACTGGATCAAAAAGTTTACCAAGTAATACAAGAATTGTTCTTCTAGATGATAAAATTTATTTATTAGATCTCTCTACACAGTATTATATAACTGCACCAAATATTTGTCCACCAAATTGGAAGGTAAATACAGTGGAAAATAAGGTTTTACCAATATCTAATCTTGTACAATCAATAATTAAAAATTATGAATCAAAGGTTGATACTACAACACATTATCATCATGTTATTGATCCATACCACAAGATATATACAAAGCGTTGTGAAACAAGTAATTTACCACCATGGATTGATTTAATTAAAAAGGCAAGTCTAAATGCAACATTTAATGTTAAGAAAAAAAATTATATTAATACATTAAATAATTATTCAGTTACAAAATTACGAGAGATAAACTAATTTTAGTAAAAAAATATATATAATATTATATTAATAATGTTACCACCTATTTTTTTAATTTTTATGATCGGTATTTTTCTCTCATGTGTAAATTGTGAAAATGATTTAATTAATTTCTTTTCATCTATTTTTTTAACAGTTACGGTAGTGCTTTTAATAGTAGGTTAATTAATATATTTGATTTTAAAATTGATTTTAAAATCAAATAGAGAGAATATATTAATGTCAACAATACCATTATTATTTCAAAAAGCAAATTATGCAAAAAAACCTAAATTTTATGCAGTTAAAAAAGGGCATATACCTGGAATTTACAAAACGTGGGACGATTGTAAATTACAAGTTGATAAATTCCCGAGTGCCATGTATAAATCTTTTGAAACGAGTGAAGAAGCAGAAATTTATTTATCTCAAGATTTAGAACCTGTTGTAAAAGTAAATAAACAAAAGTTTGATATTACTGAAGAAATTATGTCACGAATCAGCAATATTAGTGCAATTACTGATATTCAACTGTCACCTGGTCAACAGACTGTTTATCAAAACTATTTACAAGGCAAAAACATTTTTATGACTGGTCCTGGTGGCACTGGAAAATCTAAATTAATTCAGTATATTGTAAATGATGCAAAACAAAATAATATTACATGTCAAGTATGTGCATTAACAGGATGCGCAGCTGTTTTACTAAATTGTAGCGCAAAAACAATACATTCATGGGGCGGGATTGGTCTTGGAAAAGGAAATATAGAATTTATAGTACAAAATATTTGTAAAAATAGGCATAAAAAGAAACGCTGGACAACAACTGATTTGCTTATTATTGATGAAGTTAGTATGATGTCAGTGCAATTATTTGAATTACTTAATCTGGTAGCACAGCGTACGCGAAAATCACGCGAACCCTTTGGTGGAATGCAGGTAATATTCAGTGGTGATTTTTACCAATTACCACCAGTGGGAGATGAAGATGATATAGCAACACGTCAATATTGTTTTGAATCACCATTATGGGAATCAATATTTAATATACATGTAAAATTAGATACAATGTTTCGTCAGAGAGACCCTAAATATATTAAAATTTTAAATCAGATTCGTTGTGGTAAAATTTCTAAAAAAACTGTAGATATTTTAAACAAACATATTGGAAGAAAACCTGATTCATCACTAAATATTCAACCAACTTTATTGTATCCTGTACGCACACAAGTTGATAGAATTAATCAAATGGAAATGAATAAACTAGGAAATGTTGAAACAGTTGTTTATAATTTGGATTCTACTACAGGTTCTGAAATAACTGACAAAGAGAAAATAGTGCAAAATACCTTTACATCACTTCAAATTATTAATGAAATTGAATCATTAAAAAATAGTATTTTAGGTGAACATATATTGACACTTAAGGTAGGTGCACAAGTAATGTGTATAGCTAATATTGATATGGAATCAGATATTCCTATTTGTAATGGAAGTCAGGGTATTATAACCTGTTTTAGTGGCGGATATCCTGTTGTTAAATTTAATAGTGGTGTTGAACGTGTAATTAAACATCATGAATGGAGTAGTGATATTATACCAGGTATATGTGTAAAACAAATACCGCTTATATTGGCATGGGCAATAACAATTCATAAATCTCAAGGAGCGACGCTTGACGCTGCAGAAATAGATATTGGTAGTGGTATTTTTGAAGCAGGACAAACATATGTTGCCCTTTCCAGAATTAAAAGCCTTGATGGATTGTATTTAAAATCATTTGATCCAAATAAAATCTGTGCTAAAAAAATTGTTAATCGTTTTTATGAAACATTTTAATTATAATTACGTCTTGTCTTGTTTCCAGGTATAACAGTTACCTTTCTGTTTTTAAATGATTTTTTTTTACCTCCGCCTTTCATAGTATCAGGATTTGTTGGTTCAAATTTATTTTTTTTAAAATCTGTCATTGATAATTTTGATTTTTCTTTCTCTGGTGTTTTTTTTGATGAATCTGATTTTTTTGCTCCTGGTGCAGGTTTATTACTTTTTGATGAATCTGATTTTTTTGCTCCTGGTGCAGGTTTATCACTTTTTGATGAATCGGGTTTCTTTGCTCCTGGTGTATGTGTTGTTGCGTTAGGTGCTGATTCTAATGCACTATCTACAGGATCGTTTGATTTTTTACTATATGGTGGTGGTGGTGGTGAATCATCAGGTATTACATTTAATCCACTATTTTGGAATGCCTTTATTCTTAGATTTCTAATTGTATCAATAATTTGATTAAATGTTACTGGCTTAGAAAGTGGCTTTGTTTCAGGTGCAACTTCTGAAAGTTCTTTTTTATAAGAAAATTTATCTTGATCATCACTGCTTTCATTAAAACTCCAATTTAAAGGTGATAATACATCGCTTAATAATTTAAATTTTAAATCATTTATACCTTCATAACTACTTAAATTTCCATTAAATATATTAATATTAGCTTTTATTTTACTTTCATACTGACCCATTTTTGATTTATCTATAGGCGTACTAGATGATGGGTTGTTTGCTTTTATAATTGTATTTACTAATTCACTCTCATCTGGATTTATTTTTAGATACCTTTTTAGGTTATCCCATTTAAAAACTTGTTCAAACGCAATCCGTTTAAATTCTGTTTTGTACTTATCCATTTTTTCGGTTTCACCTTTTGTAAAATACTCATTATATTTACGTGTAAAACTAGAAATCATTTTATTTAATCTCTCAACTGAATCTTTTACATTTTTTTGTTCATCGCTTGTTAAAACAACATCTGTTAAAATATCTTTTTCGTTTAACACCTTTGCTGGAGTATATTTATATTTTTTTTGTATTACATTTCTAAAGAAAGAATTAGTATCAGATCGTGTAACAGTTACTGGGGTTGTTTTATTAATAGTTTTAGGTACATTAACATTATAAATAGGAAGACCAAATAATAATATCATAAGTAAGTGATTATTTAATAAAGATTTATTTTTAACACTTTTAAAGAGCTGTTCTTTATCTGAATCATTATCTAAAATATAACTTGATATTATCTCTCGTTTATCTTCGGGCATATCTATATTATCAAGTAAAAACGCTAAAATATTTACACTACAAGCTTTACTTTTAATTTTATCTACACCGATAATTGCTTTACCGTCTTTAAAATCAGACAATGGTTTATCATGTTGCACTTGTAAATTCTTAATCATATCAGATATTGCATTAACTAGTGCCTTAAGATATACAGATTCATATTTTGTAGATGCTTTTTCGTTGCTTAAACCACCTATTATTAACGGTGATTTGTTTGACTCTTCAAAAATTCCACCTGATGTATCACATTCTAAAAATTTAGTTGTTTTATTTTGTTTAATACCTGGTTCTTTCATCGTTTCTTGTTTTGAACGTTTAACAGAACGAGATTTTGCAGCAGATTCTTTTGTTGGTGCACTTGCCATATCACTTGCTTTTGTTTCTTCCCCAAGTAAATGATTAATAGCCTGTAATAATTTATATGAAACTGCTGATGGAAAATATGTCAACCTATCTTTGTCAGTAACTTCTTTTATATATTGCGTTTCAATAATAGACATATATGTGGGAGTAGTCGTTTTTTCAGTAATTATATCTATTGCATTACTAATGTGTTCTATATATTTTGAAATTTTTGTCGAATCTTTTTCCAATTCCGTTAAATGTAAAAATCGGTTTTTAAATGCAAATAATATAAGCTGTATATTTTTCTTTTTATCTTGCTCTTTTGTTTCACTTGTTAAAGTAGTTAATTCTAATCCGGCTATTTCAGATTTGTTTAACGTAGATAATAGCGCAACTGACTGAAGTATTAGATTAAAAATTTCTTGACCCATGAAATATTCCCAATATAGTTTAAATAATTTTTTTACAGGTAATTCTAAATTTGTTTTAATAGTAGTTACGTCTTCTTTTGATTTTTTGTTTTGATTGAATAATGCTTTAATACTAGATAAATTCCAAACCTCTCCTAATTTTGTTTCAACTACTTTTTCTGTTTGTGGATTTGTAGTACTATAATAATTTAAATTAAATAGTTCTTTTGTTTTGGATTCAGTTAAGAAATTAGTATATAAAATGCTTTGGCTTTTAAAGCGAGGCAACGAATTCTCTTTATTTTCAACTACGCTAACGAGGAATTTATCAACATGTATTTTCACTAATTCTTTTAAATCATAAATAAAATCATTTGCATTTCCAATTACTTTATCTGGTTTAATATCTTGTACGACTTCTGATTTAACTTGGGATGTTGCACTACTGCTAGATAATTTTGCAGCAGATACATTTGTTGCTGTGGCAACAGGTATTGGTTTTGACCCCATACGTGTGACAGTTATTGCCTGTTGTATTTTTGCAGGTGGTGGTGTATCTTTTTTCTTATCCGCAGCAGGTGGCTGTGGTGTATCTTTTTTCTTATCCGCAGCAGGTGGCTGTGGTGAACCTTTTTGCTTATCCACAGCAGGTGGCGGTGTATTTTTTTTCTTATCCGCAGCAGGTGGCTGTGGTGTATCTTTTTGCTTATCCACAGCAGGTGGTGGTGATGCATCTTTTTTCTTATCTTTTGAAAGTGGTAGTGGTGCACCTTTTTGTTGTTTCTGTAAACCGGTATCCACTTCAGCTTTAATTGCTGCTGTTGGTGTAGCAACTGTAGCACTGGTGCCAGCTGCCTCTCTATCGTCTGTTCCACCTTTCATCTTACTAAATTGTGTTTTAAAACTTTCTTTTAATTCATCCTTAGCAACAGCTATTGTATTATTATAATCATAAAAGAATCGTTTAAACATTAGCTGTAACCTTTCTTCATCATTTGTTTTTGGTGTAGTTTCAAGAATTGATTTTATTTTTTCTTGTTTTTCAACGTCTATTTTTGGTTTAACACCGCCTTTTTGTGACAATTGTTGAGATCTCGCATCAAGAGTTTTTTTCTTTTCTTCAAGTTTTGTTTTTATTGCGGTTGTTTCACTCGTTGCAGGAAGTTGTTTTGCAGATTTTTGTAATTGTTCAACATTTCCTTTTGCCTTAGCAACAACTGCTGGTGCAGCACCTTTTTCATACTTATCTTTTACCATCATTCTAGATGCGAACAATTCAAATATGTCATCGAGTGTAAAATCATCAAGTGATTGATTACCAGGTATAAATTGAATAATATTTTCATTTGAAAGCATCTTTACAATGTTTTCTATTTTCTTTTCTTGTGCAGGTAAATCTTTGATCTTTTTAGAGACATCAGCAGATGGCTGTTTTACCTTTACTTGAAATTCTAAATTTACATACTGTTTATTAACACTAACAGGTAGTACGAATGGTATAGGTGGTTCCATGCTGCCACCAGAATCCATTTTATATGGTACATTATAAGGTGGTGGATTAATATTTTCATCAGATAAAGTTTGAACTGGTTTTTGAAATACACTAAAAACATTTTGGCCTTCTGTACTTTCAGCTTTTGCAGAATCAGCTTTTGCAGGTTCTGATTTTTTACTCATACTTTGTTTAAATGTTTCTAGATATAAGACGCAATTTGATTCCATATTTTTTACAAAATCTTCTAATTTTTGAATAGTATGATTTGCATATGATTTACTAATTTGTAATTTAATCATATATGATAATCGCATTAGACACAACATAAATTCAAACTGATTTTTACTATGTAATGGAGCACATTTTTTTGAGCCATCATCATCTTCACATGGTGTTAAAAATGAATCTATTTTAAATAGAGGTTCGTATGTTGTATAAGTTATGTTTTCGGTTGTTTTGGCTTTTTGCATAAATTTTTTTGTCGTTGTTTGTCCAATTGTCTCACTATATACTGCATTATCACCATATAAATATGCATTAAATATATCTTTTGCGTCTTGATCATCTGGATTCTTTTGTAATGTGATAATTGCCTGTTGTACTTTTTCAATTGTAATTTCATCAACGGGCTTATTTTCTCCAGCAGATTCTTTACGATGTAGCTTAATATTTGTACCTTGTAAATTTCCAGATTTATCAATCATGCCAAAATTTTCAGGAATCGTTTTATTTTCAACTAGACTTGTGTATAGCATATTAAATATTGCAAAAATTTCTTTAGAGGCTGTTTGTAAAATATAATGATGTAATAAATTATATTGTTCGCTTGTCTTACCTATTTTTTCTTCTATATCGCTTATTGTTAAAGTTATTATGTTATTAACAGTTTTATTTGCACCTCCATTCTTAACATCTTTTGTAGTTGATGTTGCTTTTTCTGGTGTTCCTGTTATTGGTAACACAAATTCTGCTGATTTCATATTTTTAAAATAACTTATTAGTATTGGATTTTCAGGAAAAATTGTTAATCCTAATAATATCCATAAAATGATTGGACAGCCTGCACCAAAAGTACTAGAATTAGATTTTTGTATTTCTTTTGCATCTACATTAAAATATTGAAGAGGTGGGGTATATATACTCATATCACGCATACTACTTGTAAATAATTTATAATATTCTACTAATTTAATATTTTCGGCAGACGTAAAACCGTGAGGAACAAGAAAATCAAATTGATTTTTAGTAAAATTTGGTATATTTAATTCGTGTCCAATAATTGAAAATTTATCATCTAATTTAATTGGTAATAAATTTATAATAGTTAAAAGAACAGAGATATCAAATAAATTTCCATTATTACTAATCTCTTGTCTAGCTTTAATATCTGCATTACATTGTTTTGCCTTTCCAATAATATTTACTGGTTTAGACAGCCATTCTATCCATGACGAATTTAAAAGTATTGGAGCATTAATAGTTTTTGATGCTTCTATGATAGAGCTATACTCACATTTATAATCTTTATCACCAACACCAGGTTTATTAAAGCCATTATTAACAATGTTGAGTAAAAAATAAGCTATGGGTTTTGGAACATTTGTTGGATGAAAAAATAATTTAAATTGTACAGGCCTTTCATCCGTTACTTCTTTTAATTTATTAAAATATGGATTTTTTTGTAGAGCATCATATGCAGATCCAACAATTTCTTTGTTACGTAAACCTTTATTTTTTATATCTTTATTTGAACTTTTAAGCGGTATATTATCAGGAACATCGAATAATGGATCAATAGGATATAAATGCATTAATCCACCACAAATCATTCTATCAATTATATCACCTACTTCTTGTTTATCTAATGGTGTTCTATTTGAAATTACTTTTTTTTTAGAGCCAGCATGTTTATTTGATTCGTTAGTTGACATCTTATATATACTATATATATATATAAGATTCTAAATTATAATACTTGTTTATTAAAATACTTTGTTAAAATATTTTAAATTGTAGTAGTCGTAAAGTACATATAAAAAATAAAAATTTGTGATAATTATTGAAAAATAATGTAATCGGGTTATTTTTGTAGAATTATTTTCATGCGATATCTCTATGATTTTATTTTTAGTATTATTTTTAGTATTATCTTTTTCAAGAAATTTTAATTTCCAAAAGAAAAGACGCGTTAATTGTGTTTGTGAAAATGAATATGGATTTAAAAAAACATTATTATTAAATTTAATAAACAAATCATTTATTAAATGAGTATCTTTTAAATTTTTTTTATCAACTATGTTAATTCGTTCACCTTCTAAAAAATTATCATAATCGTCATCTATAGGTAATAATTCACACATAATAATTTATTAATAAAATATCTTTATATCTAGTTAAGATACTAAAAAATTAGTAATTATATTTTTTATATATGGAAAAAAAATTATGATTATTGCGTTAATAAAATTAAAAATACCTGTTCCAAAAAACCTTGTAATATTAATATCTATATGAGGTAATAAATTTAAAATATACAATGTTGGCTCTATAATTTTACATGTATTATTTTTTGATTTTTCATTTTTTAAATGAAAAATACTAATAAAAAAAAACAATAATATAAATAATAATATAATAAAAAAAACACATATATCACCTGATAAATAATAGAGAATTATTATGAAACATAAACATTCAAATATATCTGTTATATGGTCATAATAATCTCCAAATTCACTTTCCATATTATATGTTCTGGCAAAATTTCCGTCACAGCAATCAAAAAAGTAACTAATTAGATAAAAAATTCCTGAAAATAAAAATTCTTTATTATAAAAACACACTGCAAATGCAATAGTAAAAATAAATGAAAGTGTTGTTAACATATTCGGTGTAAAACCTATTTTATAAAAATACGGATTTGCAGCCTCTGCAATATTAATTAAATTATAATCTATTATATCATCATATTTATTATCTAATAATCTACCACTCTTATTATTATTTGGATTCATTAATAGGTCTTTAATAATTTCTTTTTCTTCTTTTTTTTTATTTGTGTAATTAGTAGAAATATCATTATCTGATATATTGTTATTTGATATATCATTATCACTTGACATTATTTAAAATTAATAATATTTAAAAATATTGAAATAAACCATTAGTGAAATTCACACATAACTGTTTTTCCACCAATTACTTTTTCATTCATATGAACATTAATGTTAATATTTTTAGGTAATATTAAATCAATCCTTCCGGGAAACAACATGTAACCAAATGTTGAACCCTTTTCAATACTATTAGTTTTACTATAGAACAAATTATGATCGTATGTTAAAAATGATTTTGTTTGTATAAAAGTAATCTCTCCGTAATCACTATCAATCTTGCTTACAATTCGTTTATTTTTTTCTAAATTATGTAAATTATTATTCAACCAATTAACATTGATTGTTTCTCCTTCCTCTTCAATACTTGTTATTTTTCCTGTAACAGGCGCCCAGTGTGCCTGTGTATCTAATTCATCAACCCAAAATATAAATCTATAATTATCGTTTGTTTCTACAATTTCATATAAG
>MDTG01245016.1_pt1 | contig 25293 bp, 17 predicted proteins | sample 811421 | NCBI WGS metagenome assembly MDTG01 (sample SAMN05326645, study PRJNA326480) | marine metagenome | isolation source: seawater | place: Pacific Ocean: South East | collected 2011 | reverse complement strand
GCGGGTCGAGGTCGAGGGCCGGCAGCTCCTCGAGCAAGCGCCGGGCCTCGAGAGCCTGCCCCTCCGCGAGCAAGCCCTCGACCCGCGCTAGCTGGTCGGCTGGCTGCTGCGGACCCCTGGGCGTGGGCAGAGGGGTCACGGGATCCAGGACCGCTCTCGGCGGGCTGAGCGCGAGCACGGGAGGTGCGGTAGCGCTGGGGCCCGCGAGCGCGGGTGAGGGGCCTGGCGCTGGGGGAGCGGGCCGCCAGCGCCCTCCGAGAGCCGCCGCGCCGAGCAGGGACAGCGCCCCCACGCCAGCCAGCCACGCTCCGCGTCGCCTGGGGGTCGGACGCGCTGCCTCTTCGAGCAGCCGCTCCAGCGCGCGGCCGTCCGGAGGTCGCTGGGCGGGGTCGCTCGCGAGCGCGCGCACCACCAGGCTCGTCAGCGCTGGTGGCGCTTCGGGCCGCGCTTGGCGAATGGGCCGCAGCCGCCCCTCGGCCGTGCGGGCCAACTCTTCCACCAGGCTGCCCGCCTGAAAGGGGCGCGCGCCCGTGAGGCACTCGTAGATCACCGCTCCCCAGGCGAACACGTCGACGGCAGGCCCGACGTGCTTGGCGTCACTGAGCTGCTCGGGCGCCATGTAGCCCGGCGTGCCGCGCGAGGTGCCGGTCTTGCTCAGGCCGTCTGAGTCCGAGTCGTCCTTGGCCAGCCCGAGGTCGACGACCTTGACCTCTCCTGCGCCCGAGAAGAGCACGTTGCTCGGCTTGAGGTCGCGGTGCAGAACCCCCAGGGCGTGGGCTTCCCCCAGCGCATGGGCCAACGCGAGGGCGACGTCCCAAGTGAGATCCAGCTCCAGCGGCCCCTGGCGGAGGCGATCCGCCAGCGTTCCGCCCGAGAGGAGGGGCATCACCAGGTAGGCGCCCTCTGGCAGCCGACCCCAGTCGAGGAGCGGCAAGAAGCCCGCCGCCTCCAGCCGCCGCTGCATGCGCCGCTCGCGCTCGAAGCGCGCCAGCGCGCGCGGGTCCTTGAGCAGCTTGAGCGCGGCTTCGCTCCCGTCAGGAGCCCGTACGCGCAGCACCAGCCCATAGCTCCCCTCGCCGAGGGTCTCGAGGACTTCGTAGCTGCCGATCCACCGCATCCTGCTCAGAAGGTAGCGCAAGGTCCCTGGCCGACGCGAGCCCTCAGATTGGGGACCTGTCCTGCCATGGCCTCCGCCCAGCTCTTGGCTCGGCCTGGCGCGCTCGGGCGGCGCGCCAGGCGCTCGGGTCCGGGTGGTTCACTCCTGGCGCTCCCCCCCCAGCTGGCTGGCCAGGAGCTGCGTGACCGCGGCCGCAGCGCGCGCGTCGCACACCACGGGGTCGGCGTGCTCGACGCGCAGCGCGAAGCAGAGGGCCACGTCCCGGCCCGTCCAGGCGTCGTGAGCCTGCAGCAGCGCGACGTAGGCGATCTCGGCCAAGCCGGTCGCGCTGCGGACACCGTGGCCCAGCTTGCTCAAGATCACCACGTCGCGGAGGCGGTCGGCGAGCCCCAGCTGGACGAGGGCCACGTCGAGGTAGCGAGCCGGGTCGTGGGCCAGGGCCTCCACCAGCGGCGCGAGACCGCTCCACTGCGCGGCCGGGATCCGCTGCTCCGCCGCCAGCCCGCGGTGCCAGGCGAGCATCGCCAAGGTGCGGGTCAGGTCGTAGGTCGAGACCAGGTTCGGCCCGCGCGGGTCGTCGCTGGCAGGCCCCGTCCACACCCGCCGCCCCGTGGCGTCCTCCAGGCTCGGCCGCTCCGCCAGCGGCGCCGCGCCGTAGTCCCCGCGGAAGTCACTCCGGTGGCCGGTCCAGGCGGCGAGGTCGTCCTCGCGCTCGCTCCGCCGCCGCAGCCTCCCCAGCGCCCCCGAGGCCGCGTTGCTGAAGGAGACCCCGCGCTCGTAGGAGACGATCGCCCGGAACAGGTCGCTCAGGCGGTGGCTCGTCCCCGAGCGGTCGCGCAGACGCAGGTCTCCCACGCGCAGCGAGGGCTCGCGGGCGTGCAGGCGCTGGATCAGGCCGAGCGCCTGCAGCTGCTTGGTCGCGCTCCAGCACTGGTCCTGAGCGTAGGGGTCCTGGCCTCGCCAGCGGGCGCGCAACCCCGCGGCAGCCCGGGTCACCCGGACCAGGCAGAGCTGCGCCGCGTGGTCGAGACGCGCCGGGGCGATCGCGCTCGGGAGGGCTCCCAGCGCCGGGAAGGCCGGCGCCTGCGCGAGGCCGGCCGGAGGGGCGAGCCGCAGGCCGCGCGCCAGCCGAGCCGCGACCTGCGTCGCCTCGCTTCGCCAGGGCGAGCGCTCCAACCCCCGGTCCAGGTAGGCCAGGTGCGAGGCGCGGCTGCCCTCGCGCCGGGCGCGCCGCAGGAAGGCCTCCGCGCGGGCCTCGGACGAGGCCTCGGCCGGGAGCAGGTAGCCCGCGTGGACCCAGCCCGAGCGACCGCCCAGGTCGAGGCGGACCCAGCCCTCCCGTCGCTCGCGCTCGACCAGCCAGGTGTCTTGTTCCAGCTCGCCCAGCCGAGCGCCCCCAGGTCCGTCGCGGAGGTTGAGCCGATCCGCGACCACGACCGAGGCCGCCAAGGAGCTGCCGCGGGTGTGCGACGCGGGGACCCAGCCGCGCTGAGGACCGACCTGGACCTCGACCCACGCGCCGCGCCGATCCAGGGCGGGGTAGTGCTCACCCTCCGCGAGGCGAAGGCGGGGCGCGCCGAGGTCAGCGGGGCGCTCGCGCAGGGTCGTCGCCCGCTCGATCCGCACACGTGGCGGGGCGGCGGCCGCGCTCGCGCAGAGGAAGCCGAGCAGCGACAGGGACAGGAGCAGGGATAGGCGCAAGGGCATGGGGCGCTCCAGGCGTGCCCTCCTTCCGCTCTTCCTCTCTTGCGAAGCTCATGCCGGCGATGGAAGTCCAACCTCGGTCGGTGATCTCCCCCGGCCGTCTCGCCGATCTCGGTGGTCGTCGCGCGTTCGCACCGCTCGGGCTCCTCGCCGAGCGACCTTCAGCTCGCCGCCCGCGACGAGACCCGCGCCGCGGGCCGCCAGAACCAAAGAGGGCGAGCCGAGGCGTCCACGAGGACGCCTCGGCCCGACCCTTGAGAGAACGGAGAGAAAGAGAAAGTTGAGCAATCGAGTGGAGAACGCCCGAGGCGACCGCGCCTAGGGCCGGACTCCGGTGAGCGCCAGGAGGGGTCGACCCTCGCGGCTGGACGACGAAGTGACTCGCCCTGCCTCCTGCAGGGCGAGGGTGTAGCAGAGGGCGACCTCTTGGCTCAGGAAGAGCTTGCGCGCCAGGCGAGCGAGGCTCAGCGGCCCCAGCTCGAGCTGCTGGAGCAGGCTTCGCGCGGTCAGGCCCTCCAGGTCCACGGCCGAGGAGCCCTCGCGCGCGACCCGCTCCTCCTCGAGCGCCTGGAGGGCGAGCTGCTCGAGCAGCCCATGGGCGTAGGGCGTCAGCTCGACGTGGTCGACGCAGTAGGGCTTGGCGTCGTGGGTGGTCGTAGCACAGCCTGCGACGGCGCACTCGCGGAGGAGCGAGTCTCGCGGCGGCAGGGTCGGGGGGGTCATGGCCACTTTCATGAGCAGCGAAAGGGCAACCCGCGGACCAGGCCCTAAACCTCGCCCGCTCCGCCCGGAGAGGCGTCTTCCCCTCCCGCTGTCTCGAGAGGGCGTGCGACGAGTCGCAGGAACGCGACAGGGCCCGGCCAGCGGCCGGGCCCTCGCGCAGGGGACGTCGTCTCTGGGGGCTACTTGGTCTTGGCGCCCTCGAGCGCTCGCAGCAGCTCCTGACCCTTCGCCGGGGAGAAGGGGCCCTCGCAGCGCCAGAGGACGCGGCCGGCCTTGTCGAGCAGCAGGACCTGGATCTTGCTGGTGCCAGGGATCTCGAGCCGCTTCAGGAAGGCGGCCAGGTCGGTGTAGACCGTGATCGTGCGGGCCCTGGCGGCGGGGTCGGGGATCCCCAGCGCCATCCCGCGGTCCAGGAAGCGCTGGAAGCCCTCGCCCCGATCCTGGACCGTCGGCAGCTCCCAGTAGGCGAAGCCAGTCCGCGCTGCCAGCGGCGAGCGCCCCAGCCACTCCAACCAGGTGTTCACGTCCCCCTGCTGCCACTGCAGGAAGGGGATCAGGACGAGGTTCCGCTCGCCCGTCAGCCCGCCGGGGAGGACATAGGGTTGGCCCTCCAGGTTCTTGCCCCGATAGGTGGGGAAGGTCGGGGCCGCCGAGACCGAGGGAGTCGCCTTGGGCGCAGGCGGGAGCAAGACGCGGTCGATCACGTGGATCACACCGTTGCGCGCGACCACGTCGGCCGTGGCTACGCGGGCCCCAGCGACCCTCACCCCCTGGCGGACGTCGACCACGAGGCGGGTCTTGGCCAGGGTCACCAGCTCACTCCGCTCCGCGAGCGCGCTGGCCGGGAGGCGGCCCGCGACGACGTGGTGCTGGAGCAGGCGCGTCAGCCGCTCGCGGTCCTGCAGCAGCGCCTGCAGGGCCTGGGGCGGCAGGACGCCGAAGGCGGCGTCGCTGGGAGCGAGCAGGGTGAAGGGACCCTGGGCGTCGAGGACCTCGAGCAGGCCGGCCGCCTTGGCCGCGGCCAGGAGGACCTCGAAGCCGCCGGCGGCCTTGGCCACCGCGACCAGTGAGCCGGGCCCCGCCTGGAGCGACTCGGGCAGGAGGACCTGGTCGATCACGTGAATCACGCCGTTGCTCGCCTCGACGTCGGCCCGGAGCACGCTGGCGGCGCCGATCTGGACCCGCGCGCCGACCTGGATCCGCAGCGACTCCCCGGCCAGGGTGCGCACCGACTCGAACTGGACCACCTCGCGGGCCGTGCGCCGACCGCGGGCCACGTGGTGCAGCAGGACCTGGCGGAGCGCCGCGCGGTCCGCGAGCAGCGCGCTCAGGCGCTCGGGCGGCAGCTTGGCGAAGGCCGCGTCGCTGGGCGCGAACACCGTGAAGGGACCCTCGCCGCGGAGGGTCTCCTCGAGGCCCGCCGCGCGGAGGGCCTTGCCGAGGGCGGTGAAGCTGCCCGTCGCGCGGGCCACCTCGGGGATCGTGCTGGCTTCTTGAGCCAGGGCCGGCGCTCCGAGCGCCAGGAGCGCGAGCAGGATCGCGCAGGTGGGGGTGGGTCGAGTCATGGGGACGTACTCCGGGTGTGGGGCCGCCCCGGCGGGACGACCCGAGTGAATGGGCAGCCGCGAGCGCTGGCTAGAACAGGCCGGGGCCGCGGGAGGGGGTCACGGTCAGGGACGCCTGGCGGACGCCGTCCGCCAGGAGGAGATGGTTGGCCGCCTCGCGGCCGGTCGCGACGGCGCGCTCCATGAGCGCCGAGGGGTAGTCCGTCGCGACCCAGTCCCCGGCCAGCGTCAGGTTGGCGAGCCCGTCCTGGGCGGGGGTCGTCGCGCTCGGCCGGATCGAAGCCTGGCCGACCGCGAAGGAGGTGAAGTCCTCGTAGCTGCCGACCGTGGCGCCCATGGCGTTGGCGGGCTGGAGCTCCGGCCACAGCTCCTCGACGGTGGGGCGGACCCGGCGCCAGATGGCGTGGGGGTCTCGCTCGGCCGCCTCCGCCGCGCTCTGGTGGTAGAGGTGCAGCTCGATCACGCTCCCGCCGCTGGCGGCGGCCCAGCGCTTGGACTCTTCCTCCAGCAGGTGGAACTGGACCATCAGGTTGATCGGCCGATGCTCGGGGGTCTCGAGGATGTCCGGGCGGTCCTGACGCGTCGGGCGATCGAGCCACACCCTCAGCACCTGGTAGGGCGGCGCGAGCTCGAGCCGGTCGGTTCGCGCGCGCAGGGCGGCCAGGGCGCTGGCGCTGGCAGGGTCGGAGCTGGTCGAGCCGCGCAGGATCGCCCGCGCCCCGCCCACCGCGCAGGCCAAGACCACGCCGTCGTAGCTCGTCGGGTCCCCGCGCTCGCCCACGGCGCGGCCGCGCTCGAAGCGGAGTCCGCTCACCGCCCGACCGAGGTCGAAGCGAACGCCCAGCTGGCGCAGGTGCGCGGCCCAGGGCTCGATCACGGCGGTGCCGTGGTCGACGGTCGTCACCTCGCGCTGCATCGCGCGCGGGTGGCTGGTGAAGCAGAGGTGCATCAGCTGCGCCATCTCGGCGGCGCTGATCCGCTGCGGGTCGTTGAGGGTCACCTCCGCGGCGGGCATCAAGATCACGTCCCGGAAGGCCGGGCTGAGGTTGGCCCGCTGGATCCACTCAGGGAAGGACAAGCCGTCCAGACGGGCCACGTTGCTCGAGTGCTCGTAGAAGAGGATCGCCCGCAGCATGCCCAGCTGGCGCATTCCGCTGAAGAGGTTGAAGTTGGGCGAGCGCTCCAGCAACCCGATCAGGTTCTGCGGGTAGCGGGGCGGGTTGCTCTGAAGCACCTCGGGTTGGTAGTTGCGGAACTCGAAGTGCACGCCGCTGGCGTAGGGGCGGAAGTGGCGGTCCAGCCCCAGCCGGCGGCGAATGTCGCGGAACACGTGGTAGTTGAAGAACCACATGTGCAGGCCGTGCTCGACCTCGAAGGTCCCGGCGCCGGTCTGGAGCCGGCGCGTGGCCAGCTTGCCGCCCAGGACCGAGTCGGCCTCCCGCACGACCACCTCGTAGCCGCGCTCGGCCAGCTCCAGCGCGGCCGAGAGCCCGGCCAACCCGCCCCCGACCACGAGCACCTTGCGGCGCACGCCGGCGGGCAGCCGGGCGGGGTCCCAGGGGTTCTTGGGCTGGATCGTGCGCAGGGGGTAGGGGCGAGCTTGGACGCGCTGACCGCTGGCCAGCACCCCCAGGCTTCCGCCCGCGATCCACTTGAGGACGTCGCGTCGATTCATCGGAGGGTTTCCTTTCGCAGGGGGCGAGCTGCGGCGCGGCAGGCCAAAGCTCGACAAGGGTTGAACGCCCCTCCTCAAGCGCCGTGCCAGCGCTAGAAGCCCAGCTCTCCGAGCGCGCTGTCACGCCGCGGAGGCGTCCCCCCGGAATCCGCGCGACAGCCGAGGGTCGCGGAGTCGAGGCGTTGTCCAAGCGGCGGGACTTGAGCGGCGCGGCACGGCGCGCGCTACGGCGCCGTGGATCCCCAACTCGAGGAACCATCCCGATGAAGACCAAGACCTCGCTCGCCCTGCTCGCCCTCGCCCTGCTCCTGCTCGTGCTCCCCTTCGGCTGCAACGGCGGAGGGAGCGGCGGCCCCCGCCCCCTGGGCGTCGCCACGACCTCCGGTCGGCGCCTGCCCGTGATCGACATGCACCTCCACACCGGCGAGTGGGACCAGATCCCCAAGGTCGCGCAGGACTTCCTCCGCGACGCGCTCCCCTTCCCGATCAAGCTCGACCCCCGCAGGGCGGTGAACTCGATCCTGAGCAGCGACGGGATCAAGAAGCAGCTCGACGAGGCGGGGATCGCCCACGGCGTGCTCTTCGCGGTCTACGCGCCCCACAGCGTCGGCGTCGCCACCAACGAGCTGGTCCGCGACCGCCGGAACCAGAACCCAGACCGCTTCTTGGCCTTGGCGAGCATCGACGTCGAGAGCTGGGCCCAGCACAGCGCCGCGCGACTGGCCGAGCTGGAGCGGGCGCTCAAGGACTACCGAATGATCGGGATCAAGCTCGCCCACCCCCACATGAAGCTCGGCCTGGCCGATCCCGCGATCTTCCCCATCTACGCTCTGGCCGAGCGACTCGAAGCGGCCGTCTACGCGCACATTGGCAACAGCCCCGGCCCCGGCGTCGACAACGACCGCCACAACACCGACCCGCTCTTCTTCGAGGAGGCCGTCCGCCGTCACCCCCGCTGCCGCTTCATCCTCGGGCACGTGGGCTACGACTTCATCGGCAAGACCCTGGGCGACTTCGACACCGTGATCCGGTTGGCCCACCAGTACCCCAACGTCTACCTGGAGGCCAGCGCGCTCGGCAGCGACGCCTCCGATCCGACGGGCGCCAACCTGCTCGAGGTCTATCGCCGCTTCAAGGCGGAGGGGCTGATCGACCGAGTGATCTACGGCAGCGACGGCCCCCAGCGCCCGGGCTTCGTGCGCGACTACCTGGACAAGACCGTCGCGGCCATGGTGCAGAACGGCTACACGGACGACGAGATGGCCGGGGTGCTGGCGGGGAACTTCGAGCGCGTGTTCGAGCCCGGGTTGAGGAGGATCGGCCGCTTTCCGCTCCTGTCGAGCGGCGCTACGAGCCCGGTCTCGAGCGCGACCGCGGCCGCTGCCACCAGCAACCCCTGAGCGCCGGTGAAGAGGTCCGAAGGGCGCTCCAAGCGTCCCAGTTGTGCTTCGTGTCGCGTGTCTATCGAGTCCCCTCCCTCGTCGTGACGCCCCACCTCGGCGAGATCCCCACCGTGACCCTGAGCGGCGCCCACCACGCCGAGCTGGAGGAGCGCGTCCTGGAGCTGTGGTCCCAGCGCTTCGACCTCGACCGCGCCGGGGCCGAGTCGTCGCGAGCGGCTGCCAGAGCCTTCGTCAGCTCTGCCCTCGCGCTGCGAGCCGCCCCTGGCGCCACCCGCTCCGCGGCGCTCCTCGAGGCAGCCGAGCTGCTCGACGCCGACCGCTCAGCGCTTGGCTCCTTGCTCGCCGTCGTCGCGGCGGACGAGCAGGTGCGACTGGAGGCGGAGCCCGTGCTCGTGCGGCTGCGCCTCGGTGACGATCTCGACTGAGGGCCCCGCCTTGACGGCGCGATCCTGCGCGGGGCGGAACGCCGCCTGGTGGTCCGCGACCCTGCTCAGCGGCCCTCGATCGTCGGGGTGTCCAGCAAAGTCGAACTGGGCTGCTCGCCGGCGTGCAGAGTGAACACGTAGGACTTGCCAGGCCGGATCCAGGGGATCTCCACCTCCGCGCAGGGGAAGCTCGCCAAGAGCTTGGGCTCCCCTGCTTCGACCGCGACCCACGCGCTGACGCCAACCGTGGGCGACTCGGTCCAGAAGCGCACGACGTAGGGCTTCCCTCCGCTCGGCGGCGCGCGCGGGGTTAGAGCCGCGGGAAGACCTGCCGCAAGAACACGTCCCGCAGCGCGGGGTCGAGAGCGTCGACGTCTCGCGCGTGATCCTGGACGGGGTCGACCCGATAGCCCGCCGTGCGCGGACGGACGTCCGCCGTCCAGGCGGTGTGGAGGGTGAAGGCCAGGCGCAGGTCGGGATGTCCGAGCCGGCAGAGCGGCCCCTGGGCCAGGTCGTCCTGGGCGAACACCCACAGCTCGTCGCCGCTGGAGCGCGGGTCGCTCGCGTCGTCGGAGATCACCGCGCACACCACGTAGCCGCGGCCCGTCGGCGCCAGCTCGGGCGAGCAGGGCACCCACCCGCTCGGGAACACGAAGGCGTCGCCGAGCTGGGCGCTGCGAGCGTCGTAGCGGAGCAGCGTCCCGGGGCGCTGCTGAGGGAGCTGGGCCAGGGGCCGCACCCGGTGGGGGTAGCCGGAGTAGGCCTGAGCCACGCGCTCGGGCAGGAGCGCGGGGTCGAAGCCCGTCCAGGTCTGGAACACGTGCTCGTGGCGCGCCGCGACCCCGTAGCCGCCGCTGTAGAGGGTGTGGCCCCAGGTGAGCCGGTCGTCTCCCACCAGCTGGCTCGAGACCAGGCTCGGGCGCTTGGCGTCGATCACGTGTCGGCCGAGGTGGCCGAGGTCGGTCGGCGCGCTGATGAAGCCGAGGTGGTCGCGCGAGACCGGAGCGCCGTTGTCGAAGCGCTTGTCGCTGGGGAGCAGCCACTCCGAGCCGTCGACGCCGGTGGTGTGGATCGCGTGCAGGGTGATCCGCTCGCCCGCGTCGTCGTAGTCGAGCAGGAAGTGCGCCACCTCCCGCGGGAGGTCCAGGCTGCGGGCGACGACCTGGCCGCCGCTGGAGGTCGCCGCGAGGTCGCTGCGCCGGACCAGGTAGAGGCGCCCGTAGGGCTCCTGGGCTTCGAGGTAGGAGGGGTCGAGCATCTTCTGCAGCTCGAGCCGGAAGGCGGCGTCGGCGAGGACCACGTAGTGCTCGGTGACCCCCATTTGGTGGACCGACTGCAGGATCCGGATCGGTGTTCCCTGCGGGTCGACCAGGGTCCAGCGCTCCAGCGCTCCGTGCCCGTCCCAGCGGATCAGGTCGGTGAAGTCCGGTCCCAGGAGCGGGAGGCCGAACACGCGCACGTTTTGAGGCCCGCCGTAGTTGGCGCCGAAGGTCTCGCCCGTGAAGCGATCGTGCGCCATGTGAGCGCTCGTCTGCAGCAAGGGGAACACGTCGTCGTTCAGCGCGGTCCCAGCGATCGAGGGCAGGTCGAAGCCGGGCCGCCACTCGCTCCGCCAGCCCACGGCGGTCACGGTCTCGAGCGTGACTGGATCGAGCTCGAAGGGGCGTCCAGCGTCGCTGGTCACCAGCAGGCGATCGTCGCCCAGCGGGATCAAGGCGGTGTTGGGGTGGTTGCGCACCCCGAGCGCGGTCGACATCCGCGCTGGCCCGTCCTGAATGTTGCTGAACGCGGCCGATTGGCCCGCCAGGGCCTGGTCGGCGTAGTAGCAGGGCGTGGTGACCAGGCGGGAGCGCAGGCGCCCGCTCGCCAGGTCGAGGCGACGCACGACCCCCTCGCCGTTGAAGGTGAACACGCCGGCGCCGCGCGGCTGAGAGCCGACGACGAAGTAGTGGCCGCCGAGGTCGGCCGGCAGCGCGCCGCTGAGGACGTTCAGCTGCAGGTCGAGCGGCGCGGCGCTCCCGTGAAGCAAGGAGCGGGGAGTCCCCGTCCCCGGCGCGGGCAAGCTCGCCAGAGACCCTGCCGGCGCGGCAGGAGCGGGGGCGCTCGTGACGGGAGCGCTCGTCGCCGCGGACGCTCCGAGCGGCGAGCGATTGCGCTGCTGCGAGCAGCCCGCCAAGGCGCCCAACGCGCCCGCGCCGCAGGTCTCGAGGAAGGCGCGGCGGCTGAGCGTGGTCGGCATGGGTGCTCCCTGGGGGAGGGCCGCGGCGACCGGGAGCAAGGCTCCTGGTCGCCGCGGCTGCGGGATGATTCTGGAAGCGTTGGAGAGCGCGCGACCCAGTGGGAAAGAAGAGGGAGTGCCTCGCGCCCGCAAGGTCCCGTGCACAGGGCGGGCCAGCTCTCAAGCCCAACGAAGTCGTCGCTGGGGGCAAGGGTGTCGCGCCGAATCCCGCGGCTTGTCGCGCGCGAGCTGCCTCAGCGCTGGGGCGCGACGGACTCCACTCGCCCGCGCGCCCCCCGCGAGGCCTCGCGAGCCCCGTTCAGCTCGCGCAGGGCGGAGCCGACGAGTCGCTGCACGAGCCAGCGGCCGAGCGAGCCGCTCGGCCGCAGCCGCAGGCGCTCGCTGATCAGGCGGCGTCGATCGCGCAGCTCACGGACGACCCGGGTCAGGAGGCAGGACCCGAGCCCCTCCTCGCGGCAGGCCTGCACCAGCCCACGCAGCACCTCGATGATCTGCCGCCGCCCCCGCGCCGAGAGCAGATCGCGCGCGTCGGGGGTCGAGCCGATGATCAGCAGGTCCCGCGCGGGGAGCTCGCTCAGGCCGGCCTCGAGGTAGGCGCGCGGGTGCGTGTCGTAGGCGAAGTCGAGGAAGCGCGCCGAGTCTCGCTCGAGGTCGGCGAAGCCGAGGGGGTCGCGAGCTCGCTCCGCCTCCAGCGCTTGCTGCAGCCCCTCGCGGACGCGATCCAGCCAGGCCTGCCCGGCAGGGCTGAGCAGGGGGCGGGTCTCCTCGCTGAAGCGCCGCACGTAGCGGTCGCCGTAGCTCAGGTAGTAGTCGGGGGGCTCGGCGGCTGGCTGGCGACGGACGAAGTCGTCGGCGCGACAGCGGTAGTAGCCCAGGTCGCCGTCGGCAGGGCAGGGCTCTGGAGACGGTTGCGCCAGCGCAGGGCTCAGCGCTCCGAGCAGCAGCACGAGGGGCAAGAGCAGGCGCGCAGCAGCGGTCATGATCGTCTCGCGTTGGGGAAGGGGTTAGCGACGCGTCAAGGCGCGGGAGCGCGGGCGCAGGCGACGAGGGCGCGGGGCCGTCGCGCGCTGGCGCGCCCGCGACCAGGCTCGCAGCAGCTCGCCAGCGGAGCTGTAGCGCTCACGCGGATCCTTGGCCAGCGCGCGCGCGAGCACGTCCGCCAGGGGCTCGGGCAAGCCGGGGACGGGCGCGGGCTCGGCGTGCTGCAAGAGCGCGATCAAGCGGTCCAGGCGATCCGCGTCGAAGGGAGGCGCTCCGCTGAGGAGCCGGAAGGCCGAGACCCCGAGCGAGAACACGTCCGAGGTCGGCGTCGCGTCTTGGCCCTGCAGTCGCTCGGGGGCAGCGTAGAGGGGAGTCCCCACCACCTGCCCGGGGCGGGTCAGCTCACGCGGGTCGACCAGGGGACGGGCCAGGCCGAAGTCGATCAGCCGCAGGCCAGCGCGTCCCCAGATCACGTTCTGGAGCTTGATGTCCCGGTGGACGATCCCTTGCTCGTGCACGTAGGCCACCGCCTCGAACAGCTCCTCGAGCAAGCGCGCGCCCTCGCGCCAGCGGAGGGGGCCGCTTCGCTCGAGCAGGTCCTTGAGCGAGCGCCCCGGGACCTGCTCGAGGACCAGCGCGGGGATCCCGCGCCAGCGACCGGACCCGTAGATGCGAACGACCCCGGGATGGCGCAGACCGGCCAGAATGCGCGCCTCCTCCTGCAGCCGCCGCGCGCCGGGTTGGCTGGGGGTGGCCAGGAACTTGAGCGCGACCGGGCGGCGGAGGCGCAGGTCGTAGGCCGCCCGCACGCTGGCCTGAGCCCCGCGGCCCAGCTTGGGTCCCAGGCGGTAGCGCCTGCTGGACAGCCGCGTCGGGAAGCCCCTCAGCGCCTCATAGGGGTCGTCGAAGGCGTCGAGCGGCATGGACCAGGTCAGCTCCGCGAGCGGAGGGCGCGGCCCCGGGATCAGGCAGGTCTCGCTGTGGCTGGCGCTCATGGTCAGTCCACCGCCTGGTAGCCGCGGCCGTTCTCGAACAGGATCCGGTGACTGCTCTGGTAGCGGTGCCCCAGGTGCAGGTGAGGCCCGGTGGTCTGGGTGTGGGGTCCGTGCAGGATCAGCTCGAAGCCGCCGCCGACGAGGACCTCGCCGCGATTGCGACGGATCAGGTCGAAGGCCTGCTGAAGGGTCAGGCCCTCCACGTAGAAGTCGGCGGCGCGGTTGGCCATGTGCAGGCTGCGGTGGCTTCCGCCGCTGGGGACGTAGTTGCGATCGCCGCTGGTCAGCACGACGGGCTTCCCCGCCACCGCCGAGATCCGCTCCAGCGCCCGGCGCAGGACCGGGTCCGAGACGCGGTGCCCGCGGTTGAGCACCCGGCCCTTGGGCCGGCGAGCCTCGACCTGCAGTCGGGCCAGGGTGGTGGGTCCGACCTGACCCGTGGGCTCCAGCCCCCGGCTCCGCTGCCAGTCCTGCAGCGCCTGCTGGGTCGTGGGCCCAAAGAGCCCGGTGGGACCGACGCCGAGCTGCCGCTGCAGGTCCTGGACGGCCGGGCCCCGCGCCCCGAAGGAGAGGACCTGGCCGCCGCCGACGTAGTCGGCCAGGGTCCCCCTCGCCTCGTGCAGGCGTCCGGTCTGGGCGGGCGGTCTGGCGTCCTCGGGCTCGGGGCGGCTGGCCTGCGACCTGCGCGCACGCAGGGCCTGGCTCCGCGCAGGGGGGACCGCGCTCGGGGCGGGGCGGACCTCGCTCGGAGCGAGGCTGGACTCAGCGCGCACCTCGCGGGCCGAGGGCTGCGCTTCGTTCGCTCGGAGGGGTCGCAGCGGTTGCTCCCAGGGAAGGCGCGCGCGGCGCCGGGGGTAAATGCGCTCCTCTTCGGGCACGTCGTAGAGGCCTCGCTCGCGTCCCACCGCCCCCGGCTCCTCGCTCGTCGAGGCGCCAGCGCCCTCGCGTGCCTGCTCCTCTGCCGCCGCCGCGCGCGGCGCGCTCGCTGGCAGGGTCGCTGGCTCCCCGCGCAGGCGGCCGGCGATCCCCTTCGTCGGGGCGGCTACCGCGGACTCGGCTCGCGCGGGCTGGGCTCGGGCGGACTGGGCTCGGGCGGACTGGGCTCGGGCGGGCTGGGGCTGCGAGGGTCGGGCCTGCTGCGCGGCCGGCGCATAGCGCTGGAAGAGCGCCGGGACGTCGTGGTTGCGGCTGAAGGCGTCCGCGTTGAACACGTGGTTCTTGAAGGGCTGACGGTCGTAGCTCTGACTCGAGTCGCGGAAGGCGCTGCGCGTCCGGAACCCGGTCGCGCTCAGCAGTCGCCGGACCGCGCCCGCGTCGAGCCCGGCGCCGGCCAGTGAGCGCTGCAGGCGCTCGGTGTCGAGGGCCAGCGTGATCGCGCGGTCTGCCTGGGCCAAGGCCGCGGCGCTTCGCCCGCGGTCCAGGGAGCCGTTGCGCACGGGCTCGTATTGGTTGCGGGCGTAGACCACGTCCCGGACGCTGCCGCTCCTGGCCAGGTAGGTCCCGGCCTGCAGCTTGCCGGCTCGGACCAGGGCGACCCGATTCAGCACGCTGCGGGCGACGAGGGCCATCCCCAGCTCTCCTTCGCCCTGCGCCTCGGCGAGGACGAGGCGCTGGAGGAGCTGGCGATCGGCGCTGGAGAGCGGCTGCCCCGCGGCGGCGGCCGCGGCGAGCAGGACGCAGAGCGGAGCGAAGGGAGCGAGGTTCTTCATGCCCCGCTGCACTCAAGGCTCGTGCCGGACGCTAAGCCTTCGCTCCTGACCACGGCCGCGCGCCAAGCGTGGCGCTGTCGCGCGGACGCGTCGCCCGGGTGCGAAAGCGGCGACAGCTCAGCGCACGCGCACGTGGAGGTGGTTGTCGTGACCCGGCCAGCGCTGGACCCCCGGCACGCCGGCGTCGTTGAAGAGGGCCAGCTCGACCGGGAGCTCGGCCCGGACCAGGTCCAGCATGCGCGCCGTCCAGCGGCGGCTGTAGACGGCCTGGAAGATCGTGACCGGCAGCTCGCGTCCGTCGCTCCGCACGGGGGCCAGGTCCACGTCGCGCCCCACCTGGTGCGAGGTGTGCGGCGCGAGCGCCCCGCCGTTCTCGCGGCTGATGTTTCCGACCCCGATCCGGTCGCGTCGTTCGCGGGCCCAGCGGCGCGCGGCGCGCTCCAGCCCGTAGACCAGGCGCGGCACGCCCCAGCGCTTGCTGGCCGTGGTGTAGCTCTCGAAGCCGACGCCGCTGGCGGGGAGTTGCACGAAGCCCGCCCGCGAGCGGGGCCGACTCGGCTGACTGGGGCGCGGAGAGGGCGCGGAGGCGCCGGCCCGCCAGGGCGCGACGTGGTCGCCGTGAACCCAGGCCCGCGTCCCCTCGTAGGAGACCTGGACCCACCAGCGGTCCCGCCCGAGCTCGACCAGGGGGGTCCCGCGCGAGAGCTTGCCCAGGACGCGGAAGCGCAAGGCCGGTCCGCTGCGCACGTTCAGCTCGTCGGCGCTCACGGCCAGCAGGGGGCGCTGGCTCCGTTCGAGGTGGCGAGCCGCCGACCAGGCCTGGCGGCCGCCCAGCTGCAGGCGCGCCCAGCCGCCGCGCTGCTCGAGCACGGCGTAGGCCTGGCCAAGGCGGATCAGCCCCAGCGAGCGGGCGCCCACGCTGGGGGCCGCGCGGACGTGGAGCGCCGACGCGCGGACCTCGTGAGCCTCGGGGGCTGCGTGAGCGGCGGCGGCGCTGGCGACGAGGACGAGGGAGCTGAGGACGGGGAATCGCATGGGGAGGCCTTTCGCTGGCGTGCGAAGGCCCTAGCCCAGGCGAGCGCGGCTCCGTGCGGTGAAATCCCTGTGACGCGCCAAGCTCTCTGCCCTGCGTCTCGTGTCGCGTCGATTCGTCCCCCTGTCGCTACTCCGCGATGAGGCGATAGAGCGTCTGGCGCGTCACGCCAGCCAGCTGCGCCGCCGCGGGCACCGAGCCGCCGGCGCGCTTGATCGCCTCCCGGGCGTAGATCAGCGCGAAGCGCGCCTTGGCCTCCTTGAGGGGCAGCAGGAGCAAATCCGAGTCGAGCAGAGCTCGAGCGCCCGCGGGGGCGTCCTCGGCCGCGACGTGCTCGGCCTCGATGTCTCCCCCGCCCGCGAGCACGACCGCCCGCTCGAGCGCGTTGCGCAGCTCGCGCACGTTTCCGGGCCAACGGCGCTTGAGCAAGGCGCGCAGGGCGCCCTGGGAGAGGACGCCGGTTCCGCGCCCCGCCTCGCGCATCGCGTCCAGCATGTGCTCGGCGATCGCCCGCACGTCCTCCAGCCGCTCGCGCAGGGGCGGAAGCCGGAGGCGGAACACGGCCAAGCGGTAGTAGAGGTCTTCACGGAAGGTCCCCTGATCGGCCATGGACTTCAGGTCGCGGTTGGTCGCCGCGATCACGCGCACGTCGATCGGGCGCGAGGTGGTCTCTCCCACCCGGCGGATCTCCCCCTCCTGCAGCGCGCGGAGCAGCTTGGCCTGCGACTCGAGCGGCAGCTCGCCGATCTCGTCGAGGAACACCGTCCCGCCGCTGGCCGCTTCGAGCAGCCCGGTCTTGTCAGCGTGCGCGCCGGTGAAGGCGCCCTGGCGATGCCCGAAGAGCTCGCTCTCGATCAGGCTGGGGGCGATCGCCGCGCAGTTGACGGCGACCCAGGGGCCCTCGGCCCGCGCCGAGCGGGCGTGGATCGCGCGCGACACCAGCTCCTTGCCCGTGCCGCTCTCGCCCTCGACCACCACCGGGACCTCGGTCCCCTCCAGGCTGGTCAGGGTCCGAAAGACCTCGCGCATGGCGCTCGAGTCGCCCACGAGGCCCGGCAGCGAGGGCGGCGGCTGCTGGGCCAGGCGGCGGCGGATCCGCACCAGCTCGCGCTCGCGCTCCTCGCTCCGGGCCTGCAGGTTGGCCGCCTTCGCCAGCAGCCGCTCGTAGAGGGTCGCGTTGCGCAGGGCCGTGCCCAGCTCGCGGGTCAGCGCCTCGAAGAAGGCGATCGTCGCCTCGTCGTAGGCCGCGACCTGGCGCGAGGTGTCGACGTAGACCACGCCCCTTGGCACGTCGTCGCCGACGAGGGGGGCGCAGAGCACTGCCTGGAGCCCGATCGCGTCGGCGCTGGGGGAGATCGCGTCCTCGCCCTCGGTCAAGCGCGAGACGGCGCCGCCGCAGCGCAACGCCTCGCTCGCGATCGAGGCGGCGAAGGAGGGCTCCTCGAGGGCTCGCCCCTCGTGGTCGTGCGCCACGGCGACCCGAAAGCCCCCCTCCTCCTCGAGCAGGACGAGGCCGCGCTCGGCCCCGGCCACCGTCACGCAGCGGTCGACGACCGCCCGCAGGGTGTCCTCCAGGGGCGCGAGGCCCGAGACGCCGCGGATCGTCTCCAGCAGCAGCTCGACGTGCTGAGCGTCGCGAGCTGGCTCGCCGGTGATGATCCCCGCCAGGCGGTCCCCGCGCGGGGCCTCCGCCAGGCTGGGCTCCCACAGGGTCAGCTCACCCTGGCCGCGCGCCTTGGCGGCGCCGAGCGCCTGGTCTGCCCGCACGAGCAGCTCCTCGGCTTGGCGACCGTGGCCAGGCGCGCAGGCGACCCCGGCGCTCAGGCTGAGCCCCGGGCCGTCGGTGAAGGCCGGAAAGGCGCGCAGCTCGGCCAGCAGCCCTTCCAGCTGGCGGCGGGCCTCCTGCTCGCTCCACGGCGCGAGCAGGACGAACTCGTCCGAGCCGAAGCGGCAGGCCAAACCCTGGGGGGCGACGCGTTGGGAGGCGGCCACGGCCAGGGTCACCAACAGCTGATCCCCAGCCGAGCGCCCCCGCGCCGCGTTGATCCTGCTCAGCCCGTCGACGTCGAGCACGACCACCGCCAGGAGCTCGCCAGCCGCGATTCGCGCCGTCGCGGCGGGCAAGGCGCGCTCGAGCACGCCCCGCGTCGGGAGCCCGGTCAAGCGGTCGGCGCTCACGGCGCGGCCCAGGGCGTCGGCGATCAGGAGGGTCGAGACGTGCCGCGCCACCTCGTCGAGGACCTCGGGCCCCGGAGTGGGGCTCAGCCCCAGCACGCCATAGGGCCGCGCCGCGCCGACCCCGGCCGGCAGGAAGGGGATCGTCAGCGAGCACAGCCCTAGCCCCACCTCGGGCTCTACCCGGGCGTCGGGCGCCGGCAAGGTCAGGTCGTCCCCCCAGGTCGCCGGCGCCCCCACCAGGCGCAGGGCGGCGCGGTCGGCCCCGGCGATCGCCTTGGCCAGCTCCAGGGCGCGCTGAGCGGTCTCCTCGACCAGGCCTCGCCCGATCCTGGCGGGCTCGCCGAAGAGGTCGCGCAGGTCGAGCGCAGCAGAGTCCGGCAGGGGGAGAATCGGGGTCATTGGGCCGTCCGTCGTCGCTTGTCGCATCATGCATGAGACACAGGCAGATCGCGTGCCGAACGAGTCGCTTGGACTTAGGACGCGCGTCGGTTCGAAGCGCGCGACAGGGTGTCGCAAGAACGCACCCGCCTCCCCGGCTCGCGCCCCAAGCCATTTGGTTCGAGCGACTTGCGCTAGGATCCTCCAGCCCGCCGGAGGTGATTCGTGCCCTTCCCCTTCCAGCAGCGGCTGGAGCAGCTGCAGCTAGCCGAGCTCGAGCGCGCGTCCCCTGGACTGCGGGAAGCTCGCCGCGGCTTGCTGGGAGGGCTCGACGCTCACGAAGACCTGCGGCACGGCGCCTCGCAGATCGAGCTGTTGCTCGCGCACCGCCTGTGCAGCCTCGAAGAGCTGCGCGCCGCGTCGCTCGCCGCGCCAGCGGCCAGCGAGCGCTGGGGGGCCTATCGCGTCGTCCGCGAGCTCGGTCGCGGCGCCGCGGGCGTGGTCTACCACGCTGCCCTGAGGGGCCAACCCGTGGCGCTCAAGCTGCTCCAGGGGGCGGGACCCCAGGGTCTCGAGCGCTTCCAGCGCGAGGCGCAGATCCTCTCCCGCCTCGAGCACCCCGGGGTCGTCCGCTTGATCGACGCCGGGAGCTGGGAGGGGGTGCCCTACCTCGCCACCGAGCTCCAGCCGCGCGGCTCCCTCGAGCACGCCGACCTGCAGCTCCAGCCAGGCGCGGCCCTGCGCTTCGTGCTCGAGATCTGCGAGGCCTTGAAGGCTGCCCACGCGGCGGGGATCGTGCACCGCGACCTCAAGCCGAGCAACGTCCTGTTGCGCGGGGACGGGCGCCCCTGCCTGGTGGACTTCGGGCTGGCCAAGGACGCCAGCGCCGACCCCCTGACGCGCTCGCGCGCCACCCTGGGCAGTCCGGCCTGGGTCGCTCCCGAGCAGCTGGGTCAGGCCCGGAGCGTGGACGCTCGGGCCGACCTGTTCGGAGTGGGTGCGCTGCTGTGGTTCTTGCTCACGGGCGACCCCCCCTTCCCTGCCACCAGCCTGAGTGAGCTGCTCCGCGCGCACCTGCGCGGCCCCGCGCCGCTCCCGCGCGAGGTCCCGCTCACCCCGGCCGCGCGTCCCCTGGTCGAGGGCCTCCTGCAGCGCTGCCTGGCGGGGCGCCGGGCGCTGCGACCCAGCGGCGCGGGGGCCCTGGCCGAGGAGCTGCGCCACTGCATCGAGGCTCAGCAGAGCTGAGCTCGCTCCGCCCCGGCGCGAAGAGCTACGCTAGGCGGGTGAGGAGACTCGGCGAGTACGAACTGCTCGAGCAGCTGGGCCGGGGGGGCATGGGTGAGGTGTTCCGCGCCCGGGACCGGAGCGGGCAGGAGGTGGCGCTCAAGCTCCTCCCCTCCTGGGCCAGCGAAGCGGACTTGGCGCGCTTCAGCGTCGAGCTCGAAGCGCAGCGCCGACTCGACCACCCCGGGATCGTGCGGACCCTGGCCGCGGGCTGGGCCGGGAGCACCCCCTACCTGGCGCTCGAGCTGATCGAGGGGCGCAGCCTCGCCGAGCGCTTGCGCGAGGGACCCCTCTCGACGCCCGAGGCCGCCCGACTCGCGCGTCAGCTCGCGGAGGCGCTCGCCCACGCCCACTCGCGCGGGGTCCTGCACCGGGACCTCAAGCCGGACAACGTCCTGCTCGACCGCGCGGGCGACGCGCGCCTGGCCGACTTCGGCCTGGCCCGTCTGGCCGACGGGCTGCCCTTGACCCGCAGCCAGGAGGTGCTGGGCACCCCGGCCTACATGGCCCCCGAGCAAGTGGACCCCGGCCGCGGTCGGCCCGACGTCCGCAGCGACGTCTACGGGTTGGGGGCGACGCTCTATCACGCGCTGACGGGCCGCCCACCCTTCGCTGAGAGCGGCGGAATCGCGGCGATGTTCGAGGCGGTCATGAGCGCGCCCTTGATTCGCCCCTCGCGGCTCGTCCCCGAGGTCGACCCCGAGCTCGAGGAGCTCTGCCTGCGCTGTCTGGAGCGCGACCCCGCGCGCCGCTTCGCCAGCGCCGAGGACCTGCTCGACGCCCTGCAAGCCACGTCGACGCGCGCCCCGCGCTCGTCCCCCGCCCTGCCCGTCCTGGCTCTGGTGGTCTTGGCCCTGGGCGGAGGCGCTGCAGCCTTCGCTCTGGGTGGTGCAGGGGGCTCCGCGCCGTCCTCCCCGAGCGCGCCGGGCAGCGCCCCTCCAAAGCGCCAGGAGACCGACGCCAGCGGACGCCTGGCCTTGGTCCAGCGCTACCTCGCCGGCGGCAACCCCCAGGCCGCGCTCACGATCCTGGAGGGGATCCTGGCCCAGCCCTCTCCTCCTCCGCGGGCTTGGCGGGCCCTCTCGCTCGCTCGCAGCTCCCTGCGGGATCTGGAGGGCGCCGAGGAGGCGATCGCGCGCGCGACGGAGCTCGCGCCGGAGGAGCCCTTGAACTGGGTCGCCCGCTGCGACCTGGCCACCAAGCGAGGCCGCTACCGCGAGGCGATCGAGCACGCCGAGCGCGCGCTGGCCCTGGGGGAGCACTCCCATGCCTACGCCAACCGCGGCGCCGCCCGCTTCCGCCTCGGCGAGCCCGAGCGCGCGCTCGCCGACTTCCGCCGGGCGCTGGAGCTGGAGCCGAGCTATTACGAGGCGCGCCTGAACCTGATCGTGGTGCTGGGGGCGGTGCGGCGTCACAGCGAGGCCCTGGCCGAGTGCGAGGAGCTGATCCGTCGCTTTCCCCGCTCGGGTGAAGCGGCCCTGGAGCACGCCACGGCGTTGAGTCAGCTCGGCCGGACCGAAGCGGCCCTGGCTGCGCTGCGCCGGGCCGGGGAGCTGGGGAACCCCGAGGGGTGGTTCTTGCTCGCGAGGAACCTCAGCCAGCTCGAGCCCGACCCAGCCCAGGCGCTCGAGGCCGCCAACCGGGGCCTGGAGCTGGCCCCCGAGGACGCTCGCTTGTGGATGGTGCGGGCCTCGCTGGGCGGCCCCCGCGCCCTCGAGGACGCCACCCGCGCGGTCGAGCTCCAGCCCGACTCAGCGGTCGCCAGGCGTCTGCGCGCGCAGGTCCTGCTGGCTCGCGGCGAGCCGGAGGCAGCGCTGCCGGACCTGCGCCGGGCCGCGGAGCTCGACCCGCGTGACCCCGAGCCGCTGGCCGAGCTCGGCGCAACCCTGGCGCAGCTTGGCCGGGCGGAGGAGGCGCGTCGAAGCTACCGTGAGGCCGCCGCGCGGGCCCCCCAGCACCCTCGGGCAGGCGAGTGGCGCCGACGGAGCGAGGCCCCCTGAGCTGCGCTCAGCGGAGCGGAGGCTGGCAGGCGCTGGCGACGCGACGCGTGGCCCACACCACCGAATGCCAGTTGGCGTGGTCCCAGAGCAGCCCGCGGACTGCGAGCACCTCCCGGTAGGCGGCCAGCGCGGCCTCCGTCTCGCCTCGCCGCTCACGCAGGACCCCCACGAAGCAGGCCACCAGCGCCCACGTCTGACGGTCGATCCGTTCGGCGTCGTTCAACACGGCCTGCTCGGCGCGCACGCCGGCGAGCAGCTTGGCGATCAGCCCCGTGGCGTCCTCCCGCTTGGCGTGAGCCAACGCGGGTCGGGAAGAGCCGCCCAAGGCCGCGGCCCAGAGGTCGAGCAGGGGGCGCGCGACCGGCCCCAGCTCAGGCTTCAGCGCGGCCTCGTGCAGCATCGCGACCCCGCGGGGGGCGTCGCCCTCGAGCGCGCAGAGCAGCCCGCGCAGGAGGTAGAGCGGGGTCGCGAAGAGCGGCTGCTCGGCCGCCAGGGCCCGCTCGACCTCGCGCGCGGCGCTCGGCGCGCCGACCAGGACGAGCAGGTAGGCGCGCAGGCGCGAGATCGAGCTGCTGGGCTCGCTGCCCTGGCAGGCCTGCTCGGCCACCTCCAGCGCTCGCTCTGGGCGACCTCGCCGCAGGTAGATCGTCGCCAGCGGCCCGGCGGCGTCCTTCACGCCCAGCTGCAGGGCAGCGAGCAGGTCGGTCTCGGCCTCGCCCAGCCTCGCGCCCTCGCCCAGGCCCGTCCGCCCCAGTCGCGCCGAGCCGCGCACCAGGAGCGCTCGGCCGTCCTCCGGCTCGAGGCTCAGGGCCTGCGAGGATGCTTGCTCTGCCTCGAGGAGCGATCCCTGGCGCAGCAACAGCTCGGCCAGCTTCTGCCAAGCCTTGGGGCGCCGCGGCTCCAGCTCGACCACCTCACGGAGGTCGCGGATCGCCTGCGCAGGATCTCCCCCCACGCTGTGAACGTGCGCGCGCACGCAGAGCGACCTGGCTTCACCAGGCCGGAGTGAAACCAGCTGGTCGGCGTCTGCGCGGGCCCCCCGCAGGTCGAGCACCAACAGCCGGGCCTCGGCGCGCCCAGCGAGCGCCTCGGGTTGGGCCGGGTCGAAGGCCAACACCTTGGTCCAAGCCGCGACCGCATCGGCGGGCGCCGCGCTGGCGCGAGCGGCTGCCAGCGCGCGCTGGAGACGCCAGGCGCGCAGCCCGCCCGGCACGAGCGCGGCGAGCGCGACGAGGGCCGCGGCGACCGCCAACCGGCCGAGCGCGCGGCGCCGTCTTGGGCGCCCCCTCAGCGCCTCCGCCAGCTCGGCCATCGAGGCGTAGCGCTCGCTCGGGTCCTTGCGCAGGCAGCGCTCGACGACCTTCGCCAAGCTGGGGTCCGCCGCCGGGTTCAAGCTGAGGATCGGCGTCGGGTCCGCGCTCGCGGTCGCCGCCAGCACCTCGAGCAAGGTCGCGCCCGTCACCGGCGGGACCCTCGTCAGGGCCGCGTAGAGCACCGCGCCCAGCCCGTAGACGTCGACCGTGATCCCTCCCCCGTCCTGATGGTCCCCCGCGGCCTGCTCTGGAGCCATGTAGCCGGGGGTGCCCAGGATCGCGCCGGTCTGGGTCAGACGCTCCGCGAGCGCGTCTCCGAAGTGAGCCAGGCCGAAGTCCGCCAGGCAGGCGCAGCCCTCCTCGCGCAGGAACACGTTCTCCGGCTTCAGGTCCCGATGCGTGATCCCGAGCGCGTGAACGCGGGCCAAGGCGTCCGCCAGCTGGAGGCCCAGGGCGCGCGCCTCCGCCGACTCGAGCGGCCCGCGCAGGTCGAGCCGGTCGGCCAGGGTCTCGCCCGTGATGCGCTCCATGACGACGTAGAGCCCGCTCGCGGTGCTGCCGGCGTCGTAGAAGCGCACGATCGCGGGGTGGTCGAGCTCGCGCAGGGCCATCGCTTCGCGCAAGAAGCGCTTGCGCCGCTGCAGATCGCGCGGCCCTTGCTGGTCGCGCAGCGTCTTGACGGCCACCTCGCGCCCGGCCGCGTCTCGACCCAGATAGACAGTCCCCATCCCGCCGCGCCCCAGGACCTCGACCAACTCGAAACCAGGGATCTGCGGCGCGCTCCGGCGCGACGCGACCGGAGCCAACGCATCGGCATCCGCGGCGGCGCTGAGCCATGCGTCGAGCCGATCGGCCAAGGCTGCGGCGCTGGGCCGGCGCTCCGCCTCGAGGCGCATGGCCTCGGCGCAACAGTCGTCGAGCTCGGCCGGGACCTGCGGAGATCGCTCGCGCGCGCGGGGGGGGCGCCCCTCGTCGAGGAGCGCGAGCAGCCCCTCGTCCGCGTAGGGGTGCTGGCCGGTGGCGGCCTCGAAGAGCAACACCCCCAGGGCCCACACGTCGTTGCTGGGTCCGACCGCTGGCTTGGCGCTCAGCAGCTGCTCGGGGGCCATGTAGAGCGGCGTCCCGAGGACCTCGCCCGTGCGGGTCAGGGTCGCCTCCTCGGCCGCCCAGCCCAGGCCAAAGTCCGTCACCCAGAGCGCCTCGCCCTCGACGAGCAGGTTCTGCGGCTTGAGGTCGCGGTGGATCACCCCCTGCGCGTGAGCGCCGGCGACTGCTCGCGCCGCGTCGCGAACCCAGCCGACGCGGCGCAGCAGCGACGCGCCCTCCCAGGCCTCTGCGAGCCGCTGTCCGGCGACGAAGGCGTAGAGCAGGTAGGGGCGACCCTCGACCTCCCCCAGCTCGTGCAGGCGCACGATCCCTGGCAGCTGAAGGCGAATCGCCAGGCGGGCCTCACGCTCGAGGCGCTCGCGTCCCCCAGGCCGCAGCAGCTGGGCGATCTTCGGCAGCTTGAGCGCGTAGCTGCGCCCCGCTCGCTCGACCCGATAGACGCGGGCCTGACCTCCTTCGCCCAGGAGCTCGTGAACCGCGAAGGGTCCACAGCGCCCGACGCTGAGGAAGGGGTCGGCTCGTCCCTGCTCCATGCAGGGGATCCTCGCAGACGAGGGCCGGCTCGGGGTCCTGGGGTCGCGCAGCGGGGGCGCTCGCTCAGCCGCGTGGAGCGCGCGGGGCAGGCCGCAGGCGCGCGCGTCGCGCCGGCTCTGTGGGTCGCCCCTCGGATCGGAGTGAGGGGACGCGCAAGGGCTCGCGGCAGCCAGTGCAGCGGGCCGCGACGCCGGCGTAGCGCGCCGGGACCTTGCTCAGGTAGCCGCAGCGCGGACAGGTGAACTTGATCGCGTCCGGGGTCGAGGTCGGCAGCGCTCGCGCGGGGAGGACCGGCCCGCGAGCCGCGCCTGCGGCCGGGGTCGAGCAGGCCGCCCGGGTCCGCTGGGCCTCGAGTCGCTCACCCGCGGAATCGGGGAGCTGATGCGGTCCAGGCGCCTCCTCCGGCGCGGTCCCGGGCAAAGCGGAGGGACGGTAGCTCAGGGCGAGCAAGGCGAGGGCCGCCAGCCCAGCGACCAGGAGGTCGAGCCAGCGTCCTCCCTGCCAGGCCGGCGCGAGGGGGTAGGCCCCCAGCGCGCTCCCCGTGACCAGGATCGCGGCCACGAGCACCGAGGCCAGCGCCAGGCGCAGCAGCGCGAGCAGGAAGCCCCGCGAACGCGAGGACAGCGGCTCCGCGCTGTGACCCGCGCTCTGGGTCACGAACAAGCTGGCGAGAAGCCCGACGACGCTGGCAGAGACGACGTGGATCATGCGCCCCCCTCTCGGGGTCGCCTCCCCTCAAAGGCTGCGCCAAGCAGAAGTCGAGTCGTCGCGGAGCGCTGCGACGCGGTTGTCGCAGGAATGCGTCGCGCGGTCACGCGCCGCCCGCGCCGCGTCCACGTCACTCGACCGTCCCCCGCAAAGCGGCGGTCATTCCCAGCGCCGGCGCGGCGGGCGGCGGAGGGGCGGGCGCGGGGGCGGGCGCGGGAGGAG
>MDTG01350161.1_pt1 | contig 25299 bp, 17 predicted proteins | sample 811421 | NCBI WGS metagenome assembly MDTG01 (sample SAMN05326645, study PRJNA326480) | marine metagenome | isolation source: seawater | place: Pacific Ocean: South East | collected 2011 | reverse complement strand
TGCTGGTGCTGCTGCTGGTGCTGCTGCTGGTGCTGCTGCTGGTGCTGCTGCTGGTGCTGCTGCTGGTGCTGCTCCAGGTAAGGGTGGTGTGTCTCTTGGGGACCATGCTCCTTCTGTCCCCGATGATACTGCTGCTGGCGCTGCTGCTTTTGGTAATGCTGCTGCTGCTGGTGCTGCTCCAGCAGCAGGTCTATTATTCGTGGAATTCATAACAGAATTTGATGGACTATATATTTTAATAATTTTGGCGAAGTTTGTTATAGGTGTTTTAAACTTAGAATCAAACTCTATTTTAAATGCAGCTATCGTATCATTAAAATTATCAATCAAAAATTGTAGATTATTGGTTTGTATAATATCGTTTAGGGGTGTTAACTCTTGCTTGGTTATTATTGCTTTTTCAAGTAATAATGATATACCTGTATTATCGGTTCCAATAATTTTATTAATATTTGATTCAGCATTATTACCAATGTAGTCTAATGCTGATTGTGTAGAAGTTGTTTTATTAGATATATTTCCAGCGGTGGGGGAGGGTCCTCCTCCTCCTCCTTTAAAATCATTACTTCTTTTTTTAGATTTTTTAAGAATTTCAATTTTATTAAGAATTTCTTTCTTTTTATTTTCTATATCAGTAACACCGATATTTATTTTGTTAAATATAAGATTTAATTTCGTAATCTGTTCCAATAATATATTTTTAGTATTTGAATCTATATTATTAAATATTTCTCTTATTTTTTGTTCATCATAATTTGCAGAACTAAAATCTATTTCATTGTTTAATAAATTATTTTGTATATAATTTATTATTTCTAATCCTGATTGATTATTACTGTCTATGGAGGGTAACATTTGTCTCTTAAGTTCATTAACTAAGTCTATAGTATCTTTAATAAGTTTAGCAATAGTTTTTTTACTATTATCTTGTAATTGGGTATTAAACATTTCAAAAAAAAGTGTCATAGCTTCATCAAAACTGTTAGCTGAGTGATGAGAAAGACCAATTATAGCATCTTTAGGTTTAATTATTCTTATTACGCCTTCATTATCTTTTGATTGTTGTTTATCTATTTTATCTTTTTGAATTAGATGTTGTAGAGTTTGTTTAATTTTATCAATTTGCTGCTGTAATTTATTACTAGTAGAACCTGTAATACTATTATCTTTTATTACTATTTTACTTTTATTAAGATATTGTTCTGTTCCTTCTAGTTTTTGTATAGATGTTAATTTATTTCTAAAAAAATTATTAATTTCATCAATATCATCATCAATACCGTCTTTTGTTATACCAGTAAACTTAGATAGAATTTCTGTTTTAAAAGTAGGGTCTTTAATTAGTTCAAGTATTTTTTTAAGCCCGTTTATATATGCTTCTTTATTTTCTTTAGTTAGTAATTGTAAAGGGGTGTCGTCATTATTTTCATAATCTAAAAAAAATTGCCCAAATTTTTTTTCTTGTAAAAAATCACCAACAAATGAAATACCAGCTTTTCTTGACCACATTTTTTTAGTTGAATCATCATTTTCATTAAAATAAGAAGGACTTATAAAAAATTTAATATATGAGCGGCGGTTCGGGCGCCACGCAGAAGGCCACCACACCTTACTCCATCTTCTATCTTGTTGTTCTTCTGTATATTTATATGTATATTTTAAAGCGGGACCATATTTTATAGAGTCTGCTTCATTATCTCTCTTATAAACATTGGTTACTTTTAATATATGTGAACCCGGTGGTTTATTTCTGTCTCCCTCAATTTCTATTTTAAATCTTTTTTTTGTATCACCAAGAAAGTTTGGTATGTCTATATTTAAGAAAGTTGTATTACCATCAAAAATAGTTAAATATTCTTTTATATAAATATAATAACCATCATCCTTTTTTTTTATTTTAGGATTACTATCGTCGGCACCCAACCACTCCGCCTCTTTTTGTTCATCCACCGCCTCTGCAGGCGGGGGGTGTGTCATCGGAATCGTCATCACGAAGGATTGGCCCGCCATGAGGCCCGGAGGAATCGTGACCTGCATGGGACCCCATTGCGTATTCACTTGAAGCGTCTGACCGCCGGTCATGCCCTGGGGCACCTTCACCGTCATCTTATGCATGTTGATAGATTTAGAGTCAGTAACCAGGGGGTTGTTGGACACCGTCGGAATGGGAGTTTTTTCATTTAAGTTGTCGTCTCCCTTTATATTATTATTATCGTTATCATTATCATCTTCTTCAGACGCTACTGCATGTGCAAATGCGGCTAAAGAACCACCGTTCATACCTCCTTGATGAAAAATATCATTTGATTTTTTATATCTTTTACGAGAATTATTTAAAGTTTTTAGAAGTGATTTATTATATTTTTTCTGAGATATATTATTACATTTAGATAGAGTTCTTTTTTTATATACCATATAATATTACTCTATAAAAATATTTTTATAGTAATTATTAAAACATAATTACTATAAAAATATAATTGTCTAAATAAATTAAATTAACATTAATATATTATCTATATAATATATTAATGGTTTATAATATACCCAGTAAATATATACTTAATGAAAATAACGTATTAACAAATGGATTAAAGTGTGGCACTGAGTGTTTATTTAAATTTAATTTTCAAGAACAGTCAACAAGTTTTCAGGCATGCACAATGGATGGTGGGGCCTCATCTAATAATTTAGGATTACCGTGTATTAAATTGTCTAATGAATTTTTAAGTAATACAAATAATCCAGGAATGATATCTGTAAATTTTCAAAATGATAATTTTTGGTTTGACAGTATATATATAACAAAGCCAGGCAATGATTATATATTTATGGACTATATAAATTCTATATATCCTTCGCCTGGTTTAAAGACTAGCACTGATATATCGTCATCATCATTATTGATAGTTTGTAAAAATAATCACGCAGATAGTTATTTAGTAATACAACAGAATATTATAACAAGACCAACCGCTCCTAGTAATTCAGGGGGGTCAGAAATAAGTAATATTATAAATGCAATAGCTAACTCAGAAACTTCAAATAGTTCATTTAATGATGTAGTATGTGGTCAAACGGCTATCCCTTTATCTAAAGTAAATATAAATAATTTAATACCTATATCTAAACAATTTTATTATTATTCACAACAGAATGGTGTAAATTTTAATCATTTTATTATATTTTCTGGTTTAAATCCAATAATAATTTCTGATTCTGTTCATCAACATATAAAGGATTTTTTAAATAATTATACAAATAAAATAACAAACATTGTCTCTATTCCCGGGACGGCGACGAGCGATCGTAAAGTTTTTTTATCTTCTCAAAAACCAGTAAATAATTTATCTGAAGGAGAGGATAATATATATATCCAATGTCAACCTACTGATCAAGAAGGTAATGTGTTAGTGAGTGGCCAATCTGTTGCTCCTCAAACAGACCCATTTAATTTAAATGATGTGATGGGTGATAATAAAAGCATGTTTACAGCAGCTATTATGGGAATAGTTATTATGATTATAATAGTTAAAGGAGGTGAATTTTTACTAAAAAATGGAACAAGAACATTTTTAGGAAGTCTTTAAAATATTAATTTTTTTATTAATTTAATTATAAAAAAATTAAAATATATTTTAATTAAATAAACTATATTAATTGAATTCAAAAGCATTAGTTTTACTACTAAGTGTAGGTTTAAAAGTATCATTATCTAAATTTTCTCTACGATAGTTAATAGTTGCCATATTTGTTATTATATATTCTTCTAATTGTTCATTTGACTTTGATTGATTAGTACTATTAAAAGTATTATTAGAATTTAAATTATTCATTACAGTCTCTTTATATGATTCACTAGGCATAATATTAACAGGATGTGAAATATTACTTCTATGAACAAGAATAATAAATGTTATTCCTAATAATAATGCAATTATTATATTTGAATTTAATAACATCATTGTTACCAATATAATCATAATTACATAACTAACAAAATTTGTTATGTATGGACATAATTGTGTTGGGGTTTGATAATCTCCAAATATATATAAAAATAAAATTATTCCTAAAATTATATCATGATTATTAATATTTTTAAAAGATGTATTAACACTATTCATATAAAGTATTATTATATATTTATATTTTTAAAATTGAAAAAATAATTAATAAAATTGTTTATAAATTATTTAATAAGTTATAATATGTCGAATATAATAAAAAATTTACCAGAATTATGTAGAGATAGTGATATAATAAACGATAATGCCAATACTTATTTAGGTAATAGAGGTTATTGTATATATAAAAATAGCATCGATGAAAAAAGTAAAAATTTTATACGAAATAAATTAATAGCAAAACCACGAACTCTTAATATGGGAAATAATGAAATATCATATCCAATTTATATGGAATCGAATAATAAGTTATATCTTCCTAGATATTTTGGTATAAAATATTTTGGATATCCTAAAGTAGTTAAGATAAATACAGGTAAAAATATTGATTTAAACTTTCGGGGAGAATTAAGAGATTATCAAATATCAATAATTGATACTTATATAAAGTATATAGGCATACAAGAGAAAGACAGTTTATTATTAGGAAAAGGTGGTGGGTCAATAGAAGTTGGTTGTGGTCGTGGTAAAACCGTAATGGCTTTAAAAATTATACAATTAATAGGTAAAAAAACGCGAATAATAGTACATAAAGATTTTCTTAAAAATCAATGGATTGAAAGAATAAACCAATTTTTACCAGATGCTAAAATTGGTTGCATACAAGGTCAAATAATAGATATTGAAGATAAAGATATAGTAATTATTATGTTACAATCACTTTCTCAAAAAGAATATCCTGAAGAAATTTTCAAAGATTTTGGATTGACAATTGTAGATGAGTGTCATCATATATCAAGTGAAGTATTTAGTAAATCATTACAAACAAATATTACAGTTTATTCATTAGCATTAAGCGCAACAATGAATAGAAAAGATGGTTTATCATGGGTATTTAAAAGTTTTCTAGGAGAATTAATTTATAAAGAGGATAAAAGACAAGATGATGATGTATTAGTAAAAGCTATTAAATATAATGTTGAAAATGATGATGAATACAATGAAGTAGAAGTAGATATGAAAGGAAATATTAAATATAGTACAATGATTTCAAAATTATGTAATTATAATTCTAGAAGTGAATTTATTGTAAAAGTAATACAAAAAGAATTAAATATAAATGAAAATCAACAAATTATTTTACTATCACATAATAAATCATTACTTACATATTTAGAAAAAGCTATAAAACATAGAAATGTATGTAGCATAGGATATTATATAGGCGGAATGAAAGAGAAAGATTTAAAAGAAAGCGAAACAAAAAAAATAATATTAGCTACATATCAAATGGCAGCAGAAGCATTAGATATTAAATCTTTAACAACATTAATTTTAGCTACACCAAAAACAGATATTATACAGGCATGTGGTAGAATATTACGAGAAAAACATGATAATCCATTAGTTATTGATATAATAGATACTCATGATGTATTTAAAAGACAATTTGAAAAGCGTAAAAAGTTTTATTTAGATAATAAATATAGAATTTTAAAAACAGATAATGATAAATATTTTAATAATGATGAAAATGATATTATTTGGGAGAAGATAGAAAAAAATACAAAAAAAAATAGACAAAATAATATTAAATGTTATATAGATGTAAATGTATAATATAAAATTCTTTATCATAAATTTTATATTATTAATATTTATATATTAGTGCACTGTGAAACAGTACTTATTCCTGATAAAGGTGGCTCACTGAGGTCAGCGGAATAACCTTGTACTGTATTTAAATTTACACCAGCAGGTAATCTAGATGGAATAGATGTTGTACTCGAATCATTGAACTCAGAATAATTTAAACTTTGTCCTCCTCTTTGTGTTCTGTGCAAATTTTTTTTTCTATATTTTTTATGAGATTTTTTATGAGATTTTTTATGTAATTTACGATGTTTTCTCTTTCTACCGGCGGTAATGTTTTTTTTAGAAATTCTATGTTTACTAATATTATATTTTTTTGATTTTTTATTAGATTTTTTTTTAAAAGACAAATTATACGTATAACCTCCAAACATATATATTATATATTTATTTTTTTTCTATATAGAATAATTGTTTTTTTGTAATAACCTCAGATTCTTGACAATTTTCAATAACATTTTTTGGAATCCATTTATTAAAACGTTTATTGTAATAACATTTAAAATAATATTCTTTTTCTAAGTTTACAAACTTATTTTCATCTATATTTTCAAAAGTATCTTCATCTTCACTTTCTTCTAAATAGTCTAAATTAACATTTTCTATAATTTTTCTAAATAATTTATTCATGTAGATACTTAGTTTATATGTAGGTATTAAACAATTACTATATATTTCAAGTTTATTATTGTTTAAACAATATAAATTATAAGTATCATGATTATTGCTAGCTTTAATTTTAAAAATTGCGTCTATCTTATTAGAGCTATTAGTAAAAGTATAAATACCTAAATTTTTATTATCTTTCCAAAAAGATATAATGTATGGTTTATATGCTAAATTATATATTTCACTAAATATATTATTATAATTATTAGTAATGTATGGTAAAAATACTCTTAATGATTTATTAGAATAATTATTATCTAACATATTAAATATTAAATTAAATAATTTAAATGTATTTTCTAATACAAAATTTTTTGTATATAATAAATAATTATACTCATTATAATTAATTATGTTATCAATTATAAAAAAATAATTATTTTCTATATTAATATAATATCCATACAATAATACATTATTGTATGATAATGTATTATCAAAAACAAGATTTATTAAATAAAAATCATTATCATTAACATATTTTAACAATGATACAAATTTTTTATCTATATATGTAAACCATAAATAACATTTTTTACCATAAGGTTTAACTATATAATAATCAATATCTTTAGATGGAATATTTCTAATAACTGAATTATTATTTTTGTTATTTAAATGTACTCTATCATATTTAAATCTATTTTCTAAATTTGTAAATTCTTTCTCAGAATAATTTTTTTTAACAGATATCATTATAAATTATATAAAATATATAAATTTAAATTATTTTATTATAATATTTAAAAATTCATACTTACATTGTTATCATTATAGCTTTGGTAATCATATATATTATCATTTGTTATATTATTATCATTTGGTATATTATTATTTAATTCTTTAAAAAAATCTTTCAATTCAGATTTTATTTGTTCAGAATCAATTATATTATTTTTGTGACTATTAATTTCACAATTTTCAGTTTTTTCAGTATTTTCTTTATTTATTACATTAGAAAACATTATATTATCATCATTACTATTAATTAAATTATTTATTTTATTATATTCATATTTAGGTTTATTAATTAAATCTTTTATTTTTGGCGACGTGAGTGTATTTTTTAAATAATTAAATATATTATGAACTACAAAAATAATAATAATAGAAACTATAGTAGTATATATAATATTAAAAAACATATTATATTAGTTGTATAATATAAAGACTACAATATAACGTAATAAACTTTTATACAATTTCTAAATCTTCTAATTTCCAATATTCAAATTTATTATTAGAAATTGGTCTCTTAATGATAAAAGGAATTTTTTTTTCTCTTAATTCTCTTTCTGCAATAGTAAATCCATCTATAATATTATCTTCTACATTAACATATGTTTTTGCGCCACAATTAATTTGTTTACTCCTTAGACCTAAAATTTTTGTTTTTTCATATTTAGATAATATGGGTACCGTTTTATGATATTCGTCAATAATATTATTATTATCATCTCTTGATATTTTAGATAATTTTTCTATTTCAATATAATTAATAGATTGTAAATTTTTGTAAGTTTCATTTAATAAATTTCTAGATAGTTCTAATTTTTTATATGTATCATCATCATCGCTGCTATCGTCGTCGTCGCTATATTCAGATACATCTTCTTGTAAAAATCCTTTATATTTATTATATTCACTCTCATCTACTTCAGTCTCATCTACTTCATTTTTTTTATTTAATATATCTTCCTCTATAAAACTTTCACTATCACTTTCATTTTCACTATTAATTTCTGATTCATTATCTATGTCTTCTTTATTATCTCCTTCAGTATCATCAACAGAAATTTCTGATTGTGAATCTTCCTTGTTATTATCTATATTTACATTAATAATAGATTCATCAGGTTTTTTATTAGATAGAGAATTTTCCATTAAATATAAAATATAATAATATATTTATATTTAATTCAATTTTTAATTTAAATTAGTTTTCCATGTAAAATCACAATTGCAACAAACATATATATATTTCATATTAATATCATCATATCTAATATATAAAATTTCCCGTTCCGTTTTTTTACTACTATCTTCACTATTATTATTTGAAGAGCATTTTTCATTAGGACATTTAATAGATTTTGTTCTAGGTAATGTGGGATCTAATTTTGTATATTTATTAATAAATAGATCTATTTTTTGCGAAGAGTTATTTATATTTAATTTTGATACACAAATATTTTCTGATAAAATATTATCATCCACAGTTCCACAATTTCTACAATAATAATTTAATTTATTGTTGTCATCGTCTGATAACTTAATATAATACATATTATTACAATTTTTACAAAAATGCATATATACTATTACTATATTTAGTTATATTTTTTAAATCAATTTATATTTATATTCTGCATATCTTTATCTATGTTTTTTATTATTTTTTCTAAATATTTGAAATTTACTAAATACTCTGATGCATATATACTGAATTTTTGAATACTACTATCCTTTAATACTAATTTAAAATTATTTATATCTTCTATTATATTACTGTAATTTTTCTTATACTGCTCAACAATGATATCATAAAAATGAAAAAATTTTTTATCTAAATATTTTTTTATTATTATTCCGAGAATTGCGACTTCAATATTTTTATAATGTATCATATTGTTATATGAATTATAGTCCCTATGCTTATCATTTATACCAGGTTCATTACATAGTGGTTTATCATTTAGTGTAGATTGTAATGTAATTAATATACTTCTTATATTTTGACAACTAGTCCAACCGTCGCCTTTCCAGGTATTTAGTAAAGATAGACATACCTTACCACATACGTAAAAATTAGGATTAAATCTAGTATGACCATCATTGGTGCAAAATTTAACTTTTGGTGGTAAAAATGGGTAATTTTCAGGAAATGTAAATTCAAAAAAATAATATCCATATTGATAAGGTGTATTTTTTGGACCAATAATTAAAGCATAACCCTTTAAAATGTTATCTTCGTCGTGTTTATAATAAATATTATCAATTGGATCATTATATATATTTTTTATATCTTTAGCTAAACGATTTATATTAATATTAGTCATTACTATATAGAGTACTTGTAGATTTATTTTTATATTATTATTAAAAAAAAATTGAGATAAAAAATTTTCGATATAATATTTTATAATATAATATATGACACAAGAATTAAATTATAATCAAAGTAATTCTAGCTTTGATAAATATTTATATAAATTACGTTCATCAGATGGGAATAAATATACTCATACTAGAATAGGGGACAAAGATAAACAAATATATGGAGGAACATATAATATAGAAAATTATGATGATTTTTATAAAAAATACCATGATTATGTTTTTAAAAAAGGAAATGTGGAATATTTGACAGAAAGACAATTAATAGAAGATGGCCCTTTACTAATAGATGTAGATTTAAAATTTAATCCTGATATTAAAGAACGTATTATTACAAAAGAACACATTGTAGATTTAATTATGTTATATATGACAAAAATAAGTGAATTATATTCTATACCTGATAAAACAAAAATAGATGTATATGTAAGTCAAAAAGATTCTGTAAACTTTTTGAATGATAAAACTAAAGATGGCGTTCATATTGTAATTTGTATTAAAATGCATAAAGCTATACAATCTTATATTAGAAAAGAATTATTATCTGAAATAGAAAGTATTTGGGATGACCTAGGATATACAAATAGTATTGAAGAATTAATAGACGAAGGTGTATGCAAAGGTCAAGTAAACTGGCAACTATATGGTAGTCAAAAACCCAATCATAAACCATATCGAATAACTGAATATATGACAATAGAATATAGTGAAAATGATGATTATTGGAGTATTAAAAATAATAAGATTTCCAACATTAATATTTTACAACATTTGAAAATAATATCAGCGAGAAATTCTAATAATCAAGAATTTTCATTAAATGAAAAATATAAAGAATCTGTTAAAAAAGAAATAGAATTTTTAAACAGTAAAGGAAAAAATCGTAATAATAAAAAAATAACAAAATCCTGTAATATAAATTTATCACTGATTGATTATAATAAAATTACATCGATTGACCAATTAGATGAAATTATAGAAGAATTATTTAAAGATATAAATGACCGACCGATTGATTATGAACTTAAAGAAACTCATGATTTTACAATGATATTACCTGAATCATATTATGGAGAAGGTAGTTATAATAAATGGATACGCGTAGGGTGGGCTCTAAAAAATACTAGTGAAAAATTATTTGTTTCTTGGATAAAAATGAGTAGTCAATCTAGTAGTTTTACAATTAATGATATAGGCGAATATTATTCTATGTGGAAACGATTTGATAATAATAATCCTAATGGTTTAACAAATCGTTCAATCATGTATTGGGCTAAAACTGATAACTATAAAGAGTATCAAAATATTAGAAAAGAAACTGTTTCATATTTTATTGAACAAACATTAGAAAAACATACAGAATTTGATTTAGCCAATGTTCTTTATCAAATTTATAAAGATCAATTTGTATGTGTGAGTATTAAAAATAATGTATGGTATGAATATTCAAATTATAAGTGGAACGAAATAGATAGTGGAAATACTCTTAGATTGTTAATATCTAAAAAAATGCATGATATCTATATGAAAAAAGTCCAAGAGTTAGTCGAGGAAATATTAAAATTAGATAATAACGATCCGAAAAGTGATTTATATAGAAATCGTTCTAATCGACTAGGAGAGATATGTGTACTTTTAAAAACAACTAGTTGGAAAAATAATATCATGAAAGAGGCTAAAGAATTATTTTATGATAAAACATTTATGAATAAATTGGATAGTAACCCATATTTATTATGTTTTAATAATTGCGTTGTAGATTTTAAAAATAATATTTCTAGAAAAGGTCAACCGGACGACTACATATCAAAATCAACAAATATTGATTATATACCTATAAATAAGCTAGATGATGCAAATAGCAATCAAGCAAAACAAGAAGTTAAACGATTTATAGGTGAACTTTTTCCAGAAAAAGAATTAGAAGAATATATGTGGCAGCATTTAGCTTCTACATTAATTGGAACTAATGAAAATCAAACATTTAATATTTATACAGGTAGTGGTTCTAATGGTAAATCAAAATTAGTAGAACTTATGAGCAAATGTTTAGGAGACTATAAAGCAACTGTTCCAATTACTCTTGTTACACAATCTAGAAATAGTATTGGTAGTACATCTAGTGAAATAGTTCAATTAATGGGAGTAAGATATGCCGTAATGCAAGAACCTAGTAAAGGTGATAAAATAAATGAGGGTATTATGAAAGAAATTACCGGTGGCGACCCAATTCAAGGAAGAGCATTATTTAAAGATGCAGTTACATTTATTCCTCAATTTAAATTAGTAGTGTGTACAAATGTACTGTTTGATATTAAAAGCAATGATGACGGTACATGGCGTAGAATTCGTGTTTGCGATTTTATGTCAAAATTTGTAGATAATCCATATAATAATGAAAAGTTTCTTAAAGATAACTTTCCTCATCAATTTCAAATTGATAAGAAGATTGATGAAAAGTTTGAATTATGGGCGCCTATATTTATAAGCATGTTAGTAGATATAGGATTTAAAACTGGAGGCAGAGTTACTGATTGTCGTCAAGTTTTAGCTGTAAGTGATAAATATCGAGAGTCACAAGATTATCTTTCTGAATTTGCTAAAGAAAAAATTCAGAAAACTGAAGAAAAAAGATATATTAAGAAAACAGAAATAATTGAAGAATTTAAAAATTGGTATATTGTTAATTATGGTAGAACATCTTTACCTAATGGAAAAGAAATAACAGATTATATGGATAAAATATATGGTAAATGTATTAAAGGCAAATGGCATTATGTTCAGCTAGTGTATGAAGATATAGATGATGATATTTATTAAATGTATTTTAAGATAAAAATGGTAAATTTATATTTATAGGATTACCAACAAATTGTTTATATCCAGATATTAGATTTTTTTGATTTAATAAACTAGGAACTGGTGCTGTATAAATATTTTCTATATTATTAGCTCTAACTATATCACTATATGTCAATATAGGTTTTCCACCAGTAAAGAAATTAACAATATATTCATAAATAAAAATAATTGCTGCATATATATATTTTAATATATATGGTATTATTAAATAAATAATTGCTACTATATAAAATGTTTTATTTTTATACATTTTGTTCTTCATAAAATCTCCAAAAATTATATATACTATTAATAAACCATAGTATAATAATTTAATAACATTATAAATGCTATTATAAAGCGTTGTTCTTTCATAATCGTATAAATTTTTTCTTACATCTACATTATATTTTGTTTCATAAAATTGTATGTTTTCAACTATATCAAATAAATTTTGTTGTTTATTTTCTAATAAAATATTAATTTCAGTTCCAGAATTGCTAACATCATTATATATATTTATTATATCAGAAAAATTATTTGAAATATCATTTATATAATTGTTTATTTCTGTCTCAATACCACTTAGGTCTTCCCTAACTATTGGATTTAAATATAATAGATTAAATGATGTATCAGTTGTAGATTGATTTGGGTCATTTCCATCAAGCGAGACATAATATTTTCGTGCAGCTACTATAGATTTTATTTTTGCTACATCAATTAACTTATTACTGTTTAACCAATCGTTATATAATCTTGAACTACGGATTTTACTTAAGGTTGTTTCGTTTTCATTTAATAACAAATTAATAGCATTTGAAAGCTCTGGTATTTTTCCACCCGTAATTTCATCTAACGTCTTTAAACCTTGTCCAGAGACAATAGCAGTAATCATATCTGTTCCTCTAGTAGCTTCGTTTCCTTGCGCTAAAGCTATTTGATTTGCACATTGTTCATTATCATCGCCTATACTAGGCGGAGTTATAAGAGGTTGTTGTGGCATTATAATATAATTTTATTATAATATAATTTTATTATAATATAATTTTATTAAAAATATTATTATTTATAATCAATCTACTTGTTATGTACAAGAACCTATTTGTTCTCCGGTAGTTTTATCTACCGAAACAGTATATGTTTTACCACTATCACATTGTTTTATACAAGCACTCCGTTCTATATCATAAATAGTACCTGGCATACAACAATTATCACCTAGACATGTATTTGTTAAATTTTGCACATTATTTATTCCACCTAATATATTTTTACCAAGTTTATCTCTTATATCTGTATAACCTGTTTTTTCATTATCCGAACCTTCTAAATGTTTTGCTTCAGAATCCCATGGTATTATAAATTCATTAAAATTGAATTTATCTCGAATATTAATATCATATATACTATAAATAATATATATTATTATACCTAATACTAAAATTATTGTTATAATTGTAGAAATATTATCAGGAATAATACCCGTTTTAGATAATATTGTAAATAATATTATTAAACCTACTATAATTACTAAATTTTTTAAAATATTATTAATATAAGTATTTTTATCAGAATAATAATTATTAATTTCTGTCATTCTCCTTTTATTTGATATTTCATTTTGTAGTTGACTATTTTGAGTATTTATATTTTGAATAGTTTGTCCCGATAATGTAGATAACATCTCTGTACCCGATTTTAATTGCTCATGTGATGTATTAAAAGTGGTTAGAGCTGAAAGTAAATTACTTGTTGCGCCAGTAATTTTATTCTGAGCATCTACAATATTAGTTTTGGTTTCACTTATATCATCACCAGCATCAGCGCAGGAGCCATTTGAAAGAGTAGTAAGTGAATCATTTAAAGTAGTAAGCGAGCTTGCTAAGTCATGATTACTAGTAATACTATTAGTAATATTAGATGCTATAGTATTTGAGTCGAAAATTCCTGATGATTGCGCCACCATATATAATATATATATATTAAATAGAAAAAATTAATATATATATATATATTTATTTTTTAGAGTTTATAATTTTAATAAAAATTACTATAGTTATAATAATTAATATCAATAACATAATCGTATCAACATTATTTTTATTGTTAAATAAATTCTTTTGGTTATTATTTAAATCATTAATAGATTCATAATCACTAATATTGTATATACAATTTTTTATAATTTTATCATGAGCCAGTTTTATTTTATTATTAATATTTGTAAAATTTTCACTACTAGATGAAGTTTGCGTTGTAGTTTCTGTTGCTAATTCTGCTGTACTTATGATTGTAGAATCTGCATCTTGTTTTTTATCAGTAAAGATTGCACTTTTATATAAGCTTACATTCCTTAATATTGGAAGTAATATATTTTGTTGAATTTGATTTTTTAGTTTTAGTTTAAAATTTTCTCTGTTAGTTTGTTCCGCAAATTTTATTATTATTTTATCTTTATTTCTTATAATTATTTCTGCAATTTTAGCTTTCGATTCAGTATAATTATTATCATTATTCTTAATATCATTATTAACTTTAATTGATACATCTTCTACATTATAAAATGAGTTTGCATTTTTATCAATTAAATTATTTATATTTTCGCTTGCATATTGTTTTATTAATTTATCTGTTATTTTTACATGTTTATTTATATCATGATGTAAAACTGCTGAATCTATTTCATCATTTCCATAATTAAAAGTTATTCCTGTTATTCCAAAATCATTACCCCAACCCATTATTTCATTACCAGTTTGATAACCTTTATCAACAAAGTTTTGATTATTAATATTAACACATCCTTTAATATATGTATTATATTTACCTTTATTACCAAAAACTCCTATTTCAGAAAAGTTATGTTGTATTCCGTCTTTTTTCCATAGTTCACATATATTTTTATCTGCATCAGAACCAGAGGATTTTTTACAACTAACTCCATAGCAATCTTCCAGTTCTGAACATATATTTAACGCTTTGGATGTAGTATCCAATTTTTCTGTAATATGAAGTTTTTTATTATTTTCGGGAGAACCAGCACTTATACTATGTTTGATTAAGCCTGTATTTTTTAACTGGGGTATTTTATTAAAGTCAATTTCACCCGCTTTGTTTACATTGCTATATTTAAACCAATTTTTACAATTACTTGTTTTTGACTCTACAGGAAATTTAATCCAATTTTCTTGAATAGCATTATTATAACCATTACCAGAAGTAACTAAATTAGAATAAATATATGGATTATTATCAATATTTTTATCTGGTAATATACTGCTACTATTAATTTCATCGTTATCATCATTAAAGATATTATACGGTTGAACCATCAAAATTAAATATGCTCCATACCAGGTTGTATAAGGCGTACCTTTAAAATTACCAGCATTAATAAAAAATCCTTTATCTCTGCTGATTTGAAATTTATCAAAATTCTTTTTAAACTCATTATCAAATTTTTCTATTAAATTTTTTCTTTCAGTCTTATTAATATAATCGCGCCTTATATAAGCTTCAGCTATAAATGAACCAAATATATTAAAGTAAAATCGCATAGTTCCTTTACTATTAGTAATAAATTGGCTATTACCACCATTACATCCTATTATATTTGTAGTATTATTTTTATAATCCATGCCATGAGGCGTTCCAAGTCTTCCACTATGGTTTTGAGCATGACATAACCAACATGGATTTCCAGTTAAATCTTCTGGAGTCAAATTATAGTCTTTTAAATTGTATATATAATGTATATTATTGTTATTTGTAGTTACATATATTCCTTTATTATCATCTATTTGTATACTCGTTATACAATCAGGTGATGTCATAGATCTACCAATACTAATTTTATTTTTTTTTTTATCGTATTCTAAAGGTTGTATTTCTGAAGCAGAAACGTTTATAATTTTTTCTATAGATTGTATATCGTCTACCCAACTACCTTTTTTTATGTCGGCATAATAATCAATTGATACAAATCTACCCATATCAGTTGCTATATTAAAATCCCAAGTTCCACGACCCCAGTCCCATCCTATTCCATATCTTTTATCATTAGTTTTAGTAATAGAAAATCTATCTATTTTATCAGTCATGCCTTTATTTTGACCTCTTTTAAAATCTGCGGCGCCCGGAGAGAATCTGAGTTTCCATCCTCCTCCCGCCTGATTCCAAGATAATGATAATCCAAAATTATTATTTGGGGTAGAATTATAATTTGACTCAGATATGGCGGCTCCATTTCTAACCATAGCTGACATTAAAAATTCTGTAGTATAAGAAACACTATCATTTACCATGGATTCTATATAGTTCTGATCTATTAAATTTCCTTTTCCTGGTATTGTAGCATCTTTTCCTACAAAATGATTATCTGGTATTGTTACAGTACATAATGATGTATTTGCTTTATTAAATAATATATTATTAAAAAAACGATTATTCCAAGCCCCTCCATGAACAATATCGTGGTTACCAAGCTGAAATGGTATTCCTACATCTATTTCATTTGATAAATCAACATCTTCAGCTTTAGGTAATTCATGAATACCTTGTTTCCTGATTTCTTCGTGTTTTTCCTCAATTGTTTTGTTAATTTTACTTTGAAACATTGTATATTTATTTATTAATTTGTGTTTGTATTTAGTCTGTTGTTGTCCAACAAGAGGCGAATTATCTTTACATGGATAATTAATAGAACTTTTACATTCTATGTTTATATTATATGAATTTTTAGTTAAAAGGAAAAATGAATATTCAATGGGGATTGATTTAGATTCAGATTTATACATCATATTGAATCCCGTTGATTTACAAATTAATTTGCATAATAATAAACAATCATGCATATACTGTTTATGATTGTTATGTATAACTCCAAATTCTACTAATTTATCTTTACAAAACCGATAACTTAGAAATAATATTTGATTATTTCTATCATAATAAAATCCTTCCCAAAACCCAATAACAAATTCTTCTTTCCAGCGATGCTTATTTTTATCCCAACAAAAATCGAAAAAATCTGTTATTAAATTTAATAGTGCTGGGAGTGGTGTTGGCATTTTTATATTACCGTTTCCTACTAATGATACATTATGATAAATATAATTTTGATTTTTTTCACTATTGTAGTGACCTCTAAACTGATTTTTATAATCATTTTCAGTAATACTAACTAAATTACCTTGATTATTTCTTTTAAAACTTATATTTCCTTGATTATAATTAACTATCTCAAAAATATTATTATCGTCTATATTATAAAAATTTTCTCTATTTTTACAACTCATAAAAATATTACAAATAATTAATAACAATAGAATTATACAAATAGTAATAGTTATATTCATTTTATTAATATCCATAATTATATAATATAAATATTTATTTTACAAATAAATATTTATTTTACAAATAAATATTTATATTATATAATTATTTATAAAATATATCTATTAATTTTTAGTATATATTTTTAAGAAGATTCAAAATTATTTCTACTACCTGCACTACCTAAATGTAAAGTAAAAAATTTATTAAAAATGCCATAATCAACATTAAAAAATCTAGATGTAATAAATATTATTAATATAATTAACAATATATAACCTGTTAAAATTTCTGCTGTTATTATATCAGGATTTGTTATATTTAATATTATCATTATTACTGAAATTATAAATATTACTATTAGTATTAAATATTGCATAGTTATAGATTTAGTATTTAAACTACTTTCATTTTCAATAGCCAATTCATTTTTATAATCTTTAATTAGTTCTGTATTTAAATTTTTTGAAATATCTGAAATGCTTACCGTTTCAATTTTGTTATAAGTATTGTTTAACAATGTATCTGGAAGATTAAAAGCGCTACTAATACAATGTTCTTCATTATTTTTACATTCATATGTACTATCTATACTATAAAAATTTCCAGGATTTATTGAATCCAGTTTACTATTAAATAATAATGTTTGTTCGCTTAATTCATCCATATATATATTAAATGATGTATCATTATCACAATTACTAATACTTATAGATAAATTATTTATATTATTTTCAACTATGCAAAGAGGATTGTAATATTTTATCATTTTTGATAGTCCTTGATTTTGTATTTTATTTATTCCATTTAATGATAATCCTCCATAACCTAAAGAATTAATATTTTTTTTATTACCAGAAGAATCATAAATATTTTCATTTATTAGACAGATATTATTTAATTCTGAAGTATTTGTAATATTAATTGGAGTGTTAATAAAAAGACTATAATCTATATTATTTTCATAAGAAATACCTATTTTTGCAAGTTCGTTAAAACTATAACTATTACATAGACCATTGTCATTTATAGTGAAAAAATCTCCTGCAAAATTTTCTGTTTGATTAATACATTCATGTACTAGTTCTTCAAAAGTTATATTATTAGAATTATTTATAGTATTAGAACATATATCAGAAAATAAAATATTTTGAGCAGAGGGTTCTACGCTACTAAAACAATTCAATGAATTTGGACTAGTACTTAATGTAAAATAAGATTCAATATTACCATTTTTTTCCATATGTTTTTCACTAAATACATTAGGGTCGGTAAGAATAATAGGTGTTGATATATTACTATTACATGAAAATTTTTCTATAATGTTATAATTTTTATAACAAATATATGAAAATATTATTATAGAAAAAAATAAAATTAATATATATTTATATTTTTTTGTAAAACTTTTCATATAATTTATATATCGAAAAAAAATTATGAGCTCTTTTTAAAATATAAATATATTGCTATTGTAATAATAATACTTATTATTAGATTTTTAAATATTATAAGTAATTTGTTATATTCCATGATGTCTAATTCTCCTATAGCTCCTTGATTTTTGTTCATTAAAACATTAAAAAATTGTTGAGCATAAAATAATTTTATATTTAAAATTTCTACTTGATTATAACGTATTTTTATTATATTATTTATTTTTTCCATTGTTTGTAATAAGCTTTTAAATTCTCTATTAAGTTGAAACATAAGTTCTTCTAATTCTGTTGCATATTGGTTCATAGTAGTTTCGTAGGCTGCTCCTTGGGTAGCATTGAACCTTTCATAGCTAATAGATTCATTATCTGTTGACATATCAATGTAGTTATAAAAATAATTTAAATATTGTCTTCTTGTATCTATATAACTTTGCAAAGTAGTTTTTGTTAATGTTAATAAAGTATAAAATTCATTTTTATTCACTTCTTCTATATCCACAGTGCTATTCATATAATTAAAAATTGGTGATAAATATAATGATAGATTTTTATTAGTACCAGCATAATTCCCTGATAAATCACCATAACATGGATTAATAGTACCTGTACATGTATTTAAACTAGATATCCATGAATTATAACTAGCATCACTGTAAGTAGGATTATTATTATTATTTAATGTACTATAGTAGCAATTGGCAGTAGGTAATTCGGTATCGTTGTTATTAGAAAAATCTGTTAAAATATAAAATCCAGATTTATTTCCTAATGCAAGATTCGCACATGTTTTTGCACTATTTACAGATAAATCATATACAGTTAAATAATTCAAAAAATTATTTGAAGGTTCATATGTTTGACTATAAGTATAAAAATTATAATCAGATTGACTCATAATTAATATATAATTATATAATTATATTTTACAAAATACAAATTCTATAAAAATTTGAATTTATAGACGTTTTACTAAAACGTTCAATATGACAAATATCTCCGGGTCTAATACCTAAAACTAATGATACAGGACTAAAATAAGATATAGTAGGTATCATTTTTGTATTTGTTATATTATATCTATTCATAAATTCTTCTTTTTCTTTTTCATTTAGTATAGTATGTTTTGGAACTAGAGTATGATTTAATATATTAAATTGTAATCTTTCTATATTAAGTAAAGAGATGTAAATTGAATCATTTAGCCAAATACTTTTTACAGTATTATGTAGAGTTTCATTGGGCTCGTCTTTATTAATAATAATAAGATCATCTTTATTAGATAATATATTGTCAATATGAAATAAATCTTCAATTATGTCATAAATAATGTTTGGTCTTAAAACTTTTGTAATATTATATTTAATATATATTTTTTTATCGTATACTTTATGTTTAACTATAAAATCTAATTGTTGATTTTGTATCATTACATGTAATTCTTCAAAACTAAAATTATTATAGTCACTAGTATCGAATCCTCTTGTATCTAGTATATCTAGTATATTTTTTCTAGATTTGTAAATTTGAGTTAGTAAGTGATTTGACATTATTATATAATGATAATAATAAATCTAAATCAATTATTTTTATTATTATTATTTTTATTATTATAATTTTATTATTATTATTTTTATTTATTATTTATTTTATTGTTATTGCTTTCATTTTTTTTGTATCACTTTCTTCTTCTTCTTCGCTTTCATTTTCTTGATTTTCATTACTATCATCTATTAAAAGACTTTTTTTTTTATTATTTTCAGTAGAACTATCTTCTATTACTACTCCTTTTGATTTTAGTTTTTCTTTTTCAACACTTTCTTCTAATGCATCTAATTGTTCAATGTGTTCCAGTTTTGAACTCTCTATAGAACGTTTCATGTCTGTTATTTTTTTTTCAACATCTCCTGTTTCTTTTACAACTGCACCTGTTTCTTTTTCTATGTCTTCTAAGCCAAGAGCATCTTCTGATAAATCTTCTCCTAAATTTAATGGTTCATCTTCTTCACTATCTGAATCTTGAACTGATTGAGCATATTCTTCAGCTTTTCTAATAGATGCTATTGTTTCCGGACTTAAATCACTTTCGTCATCATCTTCTGGTATACCACTTTGTTTACTATCAACTTCACTATCTTCACTTTCGCTATCAACTTCTTCTTCGTCTTTGTCTAAAGTTTTTCTTAATTCTTCAACTTCATCTATTTCTTCCTGACCTTCACTATCACTTACATCTAAAATACTTTCTTTTGATATTTGAATTTTACCTTTACTAATTGGTTTTTTCTTTAATATTTTTTCTTGTTCAATATATCGTGTATGTTCAAATGATAAACTTTCAAATTGGTCTATATTATCTTCTGTAATTAATCTCATTTGAATATTCATACATTGTAATTCGTGTAATAATAATTTAAAACTATAAGGGATTCTTACGATGCTAAAACTTCTCCCATATTTTGATATATTTTCTATATTTAAATTCTCTACAGTATTACCATTGAATTTTAATGGTCCATCTGCAAATAGACTATAAAATAAATTTTTACTACTATTATATGCAGCAATTGTTCCTGTTTTATTACAAATAGCTATATAGTAATCATCTCCACGTTCTAACATTGATTGTTTTAAAAATGCACCGGCACCATGAGATATAACACAATCTCGTTCCATTTCTCCAATTCTTAATCCACCATCATTGGCTCTACCTTGTACTGTTTGTCTAGTAAGAGCTGTTCTTGGACCTTGTGCTCTATAATTTATTTTATCCTTTACCATATGTTTTAAACGCATATAATAACATGGACCTATAAATATTTCACTTTCTAATTGTTCGCCTGTTTCTCCATTATATAATAATTCATTTCCAGAAGATTTAAATCCTATATTTGTAAGAATATTTCCAAATATTCTTTGCTGATTTCCTTTATTCACGAATGCAGTACAATCTCCATAATTTCCATAATGTGCACAAACTTTTCCTAAAATAGTTTCTACAAGTTGTCCAATGGTCATGCGACTAGGCAATGCATGAGGATTTATTATTATATCAGGTCGAATTCCATCTTCTGTAAAAGGCATATTTGCTTCTGGAATTATTAATCCAACAGTACCTTTTTGTCCACATCTACTACAAAATTTATCACCTATACTTGGTATTCTTTCTTCGCGAATTCTAACTTTAGCTATTCTAAAACCTTCTTCTCCATCAGTTATAAAACTTTTATCTACATATCCAAGTTGTCCTTTTTTAGGAGTAATGCTGTTATCTATATATGTACCCGGATTATTTGTGTTATTAGTTATTTTACCAATAACTACTTTTTTATCATCCATTAGTGTATTTTCTTTTATTAAACCATATCTATTTAAGTTACTATAATCATATCCTGGTTTAAGACCTAGTACTTTATGTTCTTCTATATTTCCAAATTTAGAATCTACTGTACTATTGCCTACTTTACTACTTTCTTCATGCGTTTCGTACATGTTAAAATATGTAGTTCTAAACATCCCTCTTTTTACACTGCCTTCGTTAAATAATATACTATCTTCTACATTATAACTTCCATAGCAACCGATTGCCACTATTGTATTAAATCCGTATGGATGTTCTTCATTATTTATATACTTTAGATACCTGCTTTTTACTAATGGAATTTCACCATAATTCAATACAACCCCCATTTTATCAATTCTATTATAAAAATTACTGTGATATAAACTAACAGCTTGTTTACTTTGACCACATGAAAAAAGGTTACGAGGTAGTTGATTATTTTCAGGATAAACAATTTGATTACCCATTACTCCTAATAAAAATGAAGGATGTATTTCTAAATTAGTAGTATTTTTTTCTATATTTTCAAGAGTGGTTGATATAAAACTTGCGTCACTTTCTGCTGTGTCTAAATAATCAATTATCGCTTGTTTTTTTAATAATGCATCTACACTATTAATTTTGTATAAATCATCTATTTTTTCATATATATCTACACTATCTATATCAATATTTAATTTTGTATCTTTTAGTTCATTGTATCCTATAACAAGTTCTTTCCATGTAAAATTATTTTTTGCTAATTTAATAAATATTTCCCTTTCTTTATAACTAGGTTTTTCATTTTCTATATAGAAACAAGGTCTAGTAATTCTTCCTGAATCTGTGTAAAAATAAATTATATCTTCTTTAATATTCCAACTAATGCTAGTATAAATAGGTATTAATCCGTTTCTTCTATATATTTTTGTAAATTTTATTATATCAAGTGGACTTGTAGTTATACCTATCCATGAGCCATTTACAAATATTTTTGTACCTACTGCTATATGTTTTATTGTTATTTCTGATAAAAATTCGATGCCTCCAATTTTTCTTAAGAGAGATATCAAATTTTTTGATGAATATCCACTAGTAATAGTTGCACTTATAGCCAAATGTTTATGAAATCCTATATTACCACCATCCGGCGTATCAACTGGGTCAATTAACCCCCATTGACTACTATGTAATAGTCTAGGTCCTACGACTTTTGCACTGGCATCAATTGGTAAATTGATTTTTCTAAGATGTGACAACGAAGAATTAAAACTTAATCTGTTTAAATCTTGTACTAATCCAGGTCTTTTTGTATGTGCTTCAGCGCCCCAGTTTCCTTTAAAACCTTTTTTAAAACCATTTTCTAAAATTTTTTCTTTAAATATATCGTTTACATTATTTTCTATTAGTGAATAAAAGTCATTTTTATATATACCTTGTTTATAGTAATATTCTTTATCAATTTTTTGATATATATGTTTTTGCTGTAGAGTATAATATTCTTTAAATAAATCATAAATTAATGTACCAGGTAGTTCTACTCTCTTAAAATTGAAACTATCGCGGTCTGTTGGACGTTTTACACCTTTAAATACTTTCAATAATTCAAATACCATATATCCAATATATAGTGCTTTTTCATGAAAATTTAATTCTCCAATATGTGGTAATAAATAATCCATTAAAATGTACATAACTTGAGGAATAGTTTTATTTTTTGTAAATGTTGCAATATATTTAAGTGCTGTTATTTGAGTAAATATTCTACCTGCATCATGTACACATGGTATAAATAAATCAAGATAATCTTTATTTTTTTCTAAATCTAAAATACAATATTCTATAATATCCCGGTCGCTCTCTATACCTAATGCTCTCATCACTATAAATAGCGGTATAGGTTTTCTAACATTTGGTATATTAACAACAATTTGATTATTAGTGTAAGTACTATTTGGCGATGCTATTCTTATAGAAAATGTTCTTATAGGTTTGGATGCATCTTCGCTTACACTTCTTATCTCAGCACTATGACTGTATATTTCATTATATTTGTCACGAATATAAAGCATATTATCTGCAAATTTTTCTTGTGATATTATTAATTTTTCTTTTCCATCAATTATAAAATAACCACCTAAATCATTTTTACATTCACCAATATTATATTTAGCCATTCTGTCCATAGAATTAAGAACACATAGATTACTATTAATCATTATAGGAAATCTTCCTAGATAAATTTTTTCAAGCGTTGTAGTTGTTTCACTTATTTCTCCTTCATCATTAGTTATTCGATATTCTAAATCTATATCTATATGTAATGTTATTCCATATGTCATATTTCTAATTCTTGCTTCATTTGGAAACATATAATGTTGTCTATTTTCATCAAATATAATAGGTTTGCCATAATATATTTTATCTCCTTCTTTACCTGCAAAATGCATTTTGACTTCTAAATTATACTCTCCTGTATCTTCATTGAACTCTTTTAAAATTTTTATAGGATTCTTTTCTTTAAAAATATTTTTTATATTTTTATCAAAAAATTGATTGAATGAATCTATATGATGTTTTATTAATATATTTTTATTGTCTTTAAAGTATTTATCTATTATTGACCAAATAATCTTATCATTTTCAACAATATTTTCTAAGGAAGATATTTTTTTACTACTACTACTACTACTACTAATTGTCATTAATATAATATACTATAATAATCTATATTTTTTTAACTTTTATTACTATAATTTAATATATAAAACAATAAATTATAATAATATCATCT
>MDTG01212299.1_pt1 | contig 25303 bp, 6 predicted proteins | sample 811421 | NCBI WGS metagenome assembly MDTG01 (sample SAMN05326645, study PRJNA326480) | marine metagenome | isolation source: seawater | place: Pacific Ocean: South East | collected 2011 | reverse complement strand
CACCACAGAAGAAGTTATTGATTCTAACAACACTAATTTAGAAAATCAAGCTATACTTTGGAATGACCCATCTAACCCAGATTGGTACGAACAATTTATATTAATTTTAAATGCAGGTTTACCTGTAAATGGAACATTCGGTCGTCCATTTAAGAAAGATACTATAGCAGGAATACCTACAGAACAATACAGATTTAATTCAACAAATGAAGATGTACCTGTTTTTAGTTTTAACAAAGCTGTCAATGGCGGAAATAATAGATTTGAAATAGTAAGCACAGATATAGGAGATGGTGCTATTGAAGAAGAGCCACCTTTTCCTGGAAATAACTTTGCACTACTTTATAGAAATGACGGTAGAGGTAATGGAAGTACAAACACAGGATTCTTTAGCCATTTCAGACAAGGCGCTTTAGATCAAGGACCATTTACAATAACAAATCCAACAACAAATCAAGTTGTTGCAATTGACGCTGTAAATGTTAATGATACAGATGTTTGGTTATACAAACTAGATTCTAACGGACAAGAAATAGAACTTTGGTCAAAAGTTGCCGCTACAGAAGGAAACAATGTAATTTACAACAGTTTGAGTAAAAGCGTAAGGAATTTTTACAGTGTTTTAACAAGAGTTGAAGATAGAATTAGTATAGTATTTTCAGATGGTGTTTTTGGTAATTTACCCAAAGGAACATTTAGGGCATATTATAGAACCAGCAAAAATCAGCGTATGATTATAACACCAGATGAAATGAAAGGAATTAGTATAAAAATTCCATATATTTCAAAGACAGGAAGCGTAGAAAACTTAACATTTGTTTATTCATTGCAATACACAGTCGATAATGCAACAGTTAGTGAAACAAGCGAAAGTATTAAAAATAATGCACCTGCTACATATTATACACAAAACAGAATGATTACAGCAGAAGATTATCAGATTGTACCGTTGACAGTTTCGCAGGAAATTGTAAAAACTAAAAGTGTTAATAGGACAGCTAGTGGTATATCAAGATATTTTGATCTTTTAGATGCTACTGGAAAATACAGTAAAACTAACATGTTTGCCACCGACGGTGTAATTTATAAAGATTTTTTAGATTCAAAGGCCATGTTTAGTTTTGCAACAACTACTGACATAAGTGGTGCTATTAACAATACAATACAACCTATATTACGAAGCACACTTATAAAAAACTTTTATGCAAATAGTTTTCCAAAAATTGATGTAACTGATCTAAATATATTATGGCAAGGTAAAACAAATGAAACAAACACCAATACTGGCATTTTTGAAAGTACTGCTGGGGTAAAGATACAACTAGGAACATTTACTAGTTCTACTTTACAGTTTGTAAAGCCTGGATCATTAATTAAATTTGTAGCGCCAGCAGGTCAACACTTTATGGCAGACAACAGTCATAGTCTAATGCCAGGCGCAGCCGATCATCCGCAAGCAGTATTATATAAATGGAGTAAAGTAGTATCTGTTACTGGTGACGGCACCACAGTAACTGAAGATGGTATAGGTTCAGTGCAACTTAATGATATTATTCCAACCGGAGCACAACTTACAGAAATTAGACCTTTTATTGCTTCAGAAATAACAGATGAAGTTCAAACACAAATAATTGATCAAGTATCAGCATACAACGCTTTTGGACTTCGTTTTGATAGGTTCAGTGGTGAATGGAAATTAATAGCAGAAGAAAACTTACGTTTGAATACACCTTTTAGCATTGGTAAAACTGGTGATGTATCAGGACAAAAGTTAGATGCAAGTTGGTTACTACTATTCCAAACCGATGGTGAAAAATACACAATTACATATCGCGGTAGCAGGTATGTTTTTGAAAGTGATCAAGAAGTAAAATTTTATTACGATAGTAGCGATAAAATTTATAATAATCTTACAGGAAAAACAATCAAAGATAAAATTAGTGTTTTAGGTATTAATAAAAAACCTGACAGCACAGAAAATTTTACTGTTGATTTTGATTGGGAAATAAAAGAAGAATTTAGAGACGCAGAAGGATATGTTAATTCTAAAAAAATACAAGTAAGTTTCTTTGATTCTGATGACGATGGTGTAGTTGACGATCCGCAAATATTTGATGAAATAGTAGATGAAACAACTAATCCTTTATCTAAATATATATTTTTACGAAAACTTAAATCTTCAGACGGAGTTGAGGATTTTAATTATGTTAGCAACACAATATTAAAAATACAAATAAAACAAAATCAAACCGCAGTAGGCGCATATAGTGCATACGATGATGGCCAAGTCTTTTATTTGGTTGACGAAAATGTTTTTAAAATTTTAGATAAAACTACAAGTACTTTAAATCTTACTGATGATTTCAAAGCACAAGTAGGTAGAGATAATTTAAAGTTTCATTATGTACATGCAGCTGATGCCAGCACACGTATAGATCCAAGTGCAAGTAACATAGTTGATACATATATACTTACACGTAGTTTTGACACTGCTTTTAGACAATGGTTAGACGGTGCAGTAGCCCAAAAACCTTTACCTCCTAGTAGCGATGCTCTTTTTCAAAATTTTGGTGTAAAACTAAATGAAGTGAAAAGTATAAGTGATGAAATAATATATCATCCAGTAAAATATAAAGTATTATTTGGCGACAAAGCGAGTAGTGATTTGCAAGCACAATTTAAATTAGTAAAAAATCCAGATAAAGTATTAAATGATAATGATGTAAAATCTAGAGTCGTTAGTGCAATAAATGAATTTTTTAGTTTAGAAAATTGGGACTTCGGAGAAAGATTCTATTTCAGTGAATTGAGTGCATACGTAATGAATCAGCTTGCACCTGATCTTACTACATTTGTAATTGTTCCGCAAGACGATACACAGACATTCGGAAGTCTTTATGAAATTAAATCTGAAAGTGATGAAATATTTATAAGTGGAGCACAAGTGACAGATATAGATATCATTGATGCAATAACAGCAAGTAGATTAAAAGCCGCTGGTAATGTAGTGACGGAAAGTACTAGTTCAAATGCAGGTATTACCAGTTCAACTGCATCAACAACTACATCAACTCGTGCAGGTTCATCATATAGAACAAGCACCGGCACAAGTAGCACTAGCTCTAGTAGTACTAGCTCTAGTAGCAGTAGCTCAAGTAGCAGTAGTTCAAGTAGCAGTAGTTCAAGCAGTGGCGGCGGCGGTTCAAGTAGCGGCGGCGGAGGAAGCTCCGGCGGCGGTGGCGGAGGATATAGTTACTAATGTCTTATGACGATAACCAAAATGATCCTGCACTTCCTGCAGACAAGCCTATCAAACGTTCTAGTATAAATCATTTACCTAAATATTTTAGATCAAGGTACAATAGAAAATTTTTGAGTGCAACATTTGATCAAATGATTCAGCCAGGCGTGGCCGAAAAAGTCAACGGCTATTATGGACGAAAGATTACAAATGCGTATACAGCTGATGATAACTATGTAGGTGATGTGTCAAAACAGCGTGAAGACTATCAGTTTGAGCCTGCTAGTTTAATTAAAGACACTTTAGGAAATACAACTTATTATAAAGACTATAATGATTATACAAATCAAATAGGTAACTTTAATGGTGCAAATAAAAATCATGATAAACTTAATGCACAAGAATATTATGCATGGGATCCGCATATTGATTGGGATAAGTTTGTAAACTTTAGAGAATACTATTGGTTACCTACTGGACCTCAAAGTGTTCCAGTAGCAGGACAAACTATAGATGTGGTTAGTACTTACACTGTCACAGCACAAGAAAATCTTGATAATAAATCATACATATTTTCTCCAGATGGAAAAACACCAAATCCCACTCTTAAATTATATAGAGGTATTACATATAGATTCGAAGTTGATGCTCCTGGATTGCCTTTAGTGTTTAGAAGTAAACGTGTAGAAGATCCAACTTTTAATATCATACAAGATTCATCTGATTCAACAGATAAAGGTACTATAGAATTTAGGCTTGATCAAAGTACTCCTGATGTAATTTATTATATGAGTGATAATGATCCTGGTAGTAGCGGAGTCATAGAGGTTTACAATATTGAAGAAGCAACAAAAATTGATGTGGACGCAGAAGTTGTAGGTAAAAAAACATATAAGACAGGCAACGGATTCGAACTTACAAACGGCATGAAAATTTATTTTATAGGTAATGTCACACCTAGTTCGTATGCGGAAGGCGAATATTATGTTGAAGGTGTAGGGAATGAAATCAAATTAATTAAAGAAGATGCATTAGATGTACCTACAACATTTACAACTAATATTACAAATCCTTTTGATGATGGAGCATTTGATAGATTGCCTTTTGGTCAAAGTATTGGATATCCACTTACCAGAGATTATATTTTAATTAACAGGAGTGCAATAGATGGTAATTTATGGAGTAGATATAATCGTTGGTTTCACAGAGATGTTATAGAAAAAAGTGCAGAAATAAACAACCAGCCTGTAGACGTAGATCAAACTACTAGAGCAAGTAGGCCGATTATTGAATTTGAAGCAGGCATAAAACTTTTTGATTTTGGAACAAAAAACAAAACAGATGTAGATTTAGTAGACATTTTTACTACAGATGTCAGATCAGTAATTGAAGGTGCTACTGGATATAACATTGACAATATAGATCTTTCTGAAGGCATGAGAATACTTTTCTTAGGCGATAAAGACGAACGTGTATACGGTAAAATTTTTAAAGTAAAATTTATTTCTTTTGAAAGTAGAATACAAATTGCATTAGTAGATGAAACAGATACTGATCCTATTGAAAATGAAACCGTACTAGTAAGGCAAGGCGATGTTTATAAGGGTAAAATGTTTTATTTCAACGGCACTGAGTGGAAAAATGGACAGGATAAAACAGATGTGAATGTAAGTCCATTGTTTGATCTATGTGACAAAGATGGAAATAGTTACGGAGATAAAACATTATACAATGCAAGTAATTTTACAGGTAACAAATTATTTTCGTATAAACAAGGTTTAGGAGCAAACGATACTGAATTAGGATTTCCTCTGTCATACCGCAACATTACTAACAGTGGTGATATACTTTTTGACTTTGATCTACTAGGTCAAACTTTCACATATCAAACTGATAACAGTTTATTTGATGTTAATTCTGATATTGCATTTTTAAAAAAATATTCTACAATAGATAAATTTACGTTTGAAACAGGATACAAAAAAGCTGAAACACTTAGCACACAAAAAGTTGAAAGACAATATGTGTATGATGGAACACAAACAACATTTGATATAGATCATTACGATGAAAGTGCAAAATTAACTGATCTATGGTTACGTGTGTACAAAAACAATGAGATTCAAAAATTAGGAATAGATTATACAACCACTCAAGATGTTAACAATGTAAAGCAAATTTCTTTTACAAAAGATTTAAATGTAAATGATGTAATACTAATAAAAACAAAATCTGCGACAGAAAAAAATGATAACGGTACATATGAATTTCCAATTAACTTTGAAAGAAATCCTAAAAACAAAAATGTTACAGAGTTTACACTAGGTGAGGTAAATGATCATGTCAGCACTATAGTTGAAGAACTAGATAATTTTGACGGAGCATTTCCTGGAAAAAGTAATCTACGTGATTTAGGACAGGTTACTGTATACGGAAATAGATTTGTAAAACACAGTGGATTAATTAATCATTCTTTATATCATTTGACTAACAATGAAAGTAATGTAATTAATTCTATAAAGTTTGCTAGAAAGGAATATGGTAAATTTAAACGTAGATTTATTCAGGTTGCAGAAACATTAGGTTTCGAAGGAGATATTAAAACACACGTAGACTTAATTCTTACAGAAATTAATAAAAGTAAAACAGAAACTAATCCGTTCTTCTTTAGCGATATGGTTCCATTAGGAGCAGCCAAAGAATTAAGATATGAAATAGAAGACGCTAACAATACTTTTTTTGCTTTATCAAAAGTATTTGATAAAACTGTGTTAGATAAAAAAGCAGTTACAGTATATCTAAATGGAGTGCAATTAACACACGGAAAAGATTATACATTTAACACAGAAGGCTTTGCTGTAATAACAGCTACAAAGGCAGAAAATGATATAGTAACAATTTATGAATATGAAAATACAAATGGTAGTTATGTACCTGCTACTCCTACAAAATTAGGACTTTATCCTAGTTATGAGCCAGCTAAGTTTACTGATACAACTTACCGAACAACTGTAGACGTTATTCAAGGACATGACGGAAGCATAGTAAAAGCATATGGTGATTATAGAGATAATTTGATTTTAGAATTAGAAAGAAGAATTTATAATAATTTAAAAATGTCCTATGATACGTCTGTGTTTGATTTAACAGATTATATTGAAGGTGATGTTAGAAATGTAAACACTCCTAAAAATAATTTAGACAGGGCAATGTTAAGTGATTTTATAGAATGGACTAAAATTGCAGATACTGAATACACAAAAAATAATTTTGTAAGATCAGATTCATTTACTTTTAATTATGAGTCAATGCAAAGTCCATCTGGAAAAGTTCTTCCAGGATATTGGCGACAGGTATACATGATGGCTTATGATACTGATCGCCCACATAGTCATCCTTGGGAAATGCTTGGTTTTACAGTCAAACCTACGTGGTGGGAAACTAACTATGGGCCTGCACCATACACCGGCGATAATTTAGTTATGTGGCAAGATATAGAAAAAGGCAAAATAGCAGAACCAAATAAAGTTGCTAAATTTGTTTCTGTATACGAACGTCCAGGTTTGACTAATCATATACCATCTGGTCCTAACGGGGAACTACTAAGTCCGATAGCAAGTGGATACGCACAAGGATTTACCAGTATAGGTATAGAAGACAACTTTAAATTTGGTGATGGGGCACCTGTTGAGAGTGCTTGGCGTAGGTCAAGCGAGTATCCGTTTAGTTTGATTAGTAGTCTTATCTTAAATGCTCCGTCAAAAATGTTTGCAACTGCCTTTGATAGACAACGACAGGTAAGAAATGTAGCAGGCATAATAGTATATAAGGATACTGGAAAACAAATAGAACTAGATAAAATTGTTTATCCTGCATCTGTTTCCGATACAACTCAGACGTATACAAGTGGATTTGTAAATTATGTAGCTGATTATATGTTTCTTGATGTTACTACAAGTTATGAAGATTACAAAAACAATATTACAAATATACAAAACAACATAGGATTTAAAATTGGTGCCTTTACAGAAAAATCTAAATTTAAACTAATTTTGGATAGTAGAAGTCCAACTAATGAAGGTAATGTGTTTATACCTAACGAAAATTACGAAGTATTTTTAAATACCAGTACACCTATAAAAACTGTTGCATATTCAGGAGTGATTGTTGAAAAAGTTATAGGTGGATACACGGTAAAAGGATATAGCAATACTAGTGCAACTTTTAAAACACATCCTGTAATCAAACAGCAAAAAGATCCTGTAATAACAATTGGCGGAATAAGTGAAGACTTTTTAAAATGGGCATCTGACAAGTATTACGAAAAAGGGTATATTTTAGAATATCAAAGTGCATTTTATAGAGTTACAGAATCCCACACAAGCGGAGGAACACTAGACGGAGATAAAACTGTAAAATTAGCAGAATTACCTATGACTGGTGGAGTGAGAGCAAGTTTTGCAAAACTATACAATAGAGATGTGATAAAAGAAGTAGGATACGGCACAACCTTTGATACAATACAAGAAGTTGTAGATTTTATGATAGGATACGGATCTTGGTTAGAAGAACAAGGATTTGTGTTTGACAACTACGAAGGTAACGAAGCAGTAGTACAAGATTGGAAATACAGTGCAAAACAATTCATGTTTTGGACCACACAAAGATGGGATAACGGAACTTTAATTACATTATCTCCTGCGGCACAATATCTAAAATTTGTAAGTCAATATAGTGTAGTGGCAAATGTATATGAAACTATTTACGGCTACAGTTTAGTAAAAGCTGACGGGAAAAAACTTAATTCAGAATTTTTAGCTGTAGGAAGAGAAAATCCAAACGAATTCTATATTCAAACTAGAAACACAGCAGACGGTATATATGCTGTGACATTGCCTTTAGTTCAAAAAGAACATGTAGTACTGTTAGATAACCGAACAGTTTTTGGAGATGTCATATATGATCAAGAACCTGGATACAGACAAGAACGTATAAAGGTTGCTGGCTATAGAACAGATGAATGGAACGGCAGTATTAGTATTCCTGGGTTCTTTTATGATGGTGCAAAAATTGTGCAATGGGAACCTTGGTCAGATTATGATATTGGTGCTATAGTTAAGTACAAAGAATTTTATTATGCTGCAGATCAAAAAATACCAGGCACAGAAACATTTATTGACAAGCAATGGAATAGACTTACAGATAAACCTGTAGGCGGATTATATTCTAATTGGGATTATAAATCTATACAATTTACAGATTTTTATGATTTAGACAGCGACAATTTTGATGTTGAGCAACAAAGACTTGCACAACATTTAATAGGCTATCAAAAGAGAAAATATTTAGAAAATATTATAAATGATGATGTAAGCCAATATAAATTTTATCAAGGTATGCTTCAAGATAAAGGGACAAAAAATTCTCTTACAAAAATGTTTGATGCTCTTGCAAGTGCAAATAAAGATAGTTTGCAATTTTATGAAGAGTGGGCAATAAAAGACGGACAATATGGTGCTGTTGATGGATTTCAAGAAGTAGATTACATTCTTGATGAAAATAAATTTAGACTAGCACCACAACCTATTGAACTGGTTAACAGTGTTGATACTTCGTCAACTGATCTTGTTTATAAAATACGTCCTTATGAAGTATATCAAAAAAGTGACGATTATTCACATGCACCTTTTCCAACAAAATATATAGAAGATACTTATGTAAGAAATGCAGGTTATGTAGATTTAGATGATGTGAAAGTAATTGCTAACACATATGATGAAATTGTAAATTTAACATTTCAGGATCTACGTCAAGGTGATTATGTTTGGGTAGGTACTGACAATAGATCGTGGAGTGTGTACAAATATTCCAATACAACCAATAATATTATTAGTGTTACAGGCGGCACAGATGAATTTACCTTAAATTTGAAAGAAACATTTCGCAGTGTAGCAGTAAATGATATTATCGGAGTGTTTGACGTCACAGAATTAGACGGATTTTACAAAGTCAAATCAGTATCAGGAGATAAAATTACACTTATAAATGATACAGACGAAGATATAGAAGATATAGAACGTTGTGTAGGTTACATCACTAATTTTGTTAAAGTAAGAGCCAGCAATGTTGATGATGCAAATAAAATTGCACAAAGTAATTTAGAAGATGGAGATATTCTTTGGATTGATAAAGCCTCTGATGATAAGTGGGCTGTCGTAAAAAATTCTAGAGATTATACTCTGCAACAGACTGTAGAAAACCAAAATGGTGACGACAGTGCATTACACAACTTTGCAAGTAGTATTGCAGTTAATAAACGTAATACTGTCCTAGCAGTTGGGTTGCCAGACTATGATAACGGAAAAGTGAATGTTTACAACAGATCTAGCGAAGGCAATAATTTTATTTTAGTTGCAGAACTAGTGCCTTTAACAGGCGCGGCTATGGATAAAGAAAGATTTGGCGCAAGTGTAGATGTAAGTGAAGATGGAAAATATATTTACGTAGGTTCTCCACACGCATCAAAAGTTAAAACACGCTACCAAGATGAATTTATTGAAACAATTGATTACCTAAAAAATGATATTGTAAAATATGATAACAGTTTATGGAGAGCAGGTGTAGGAATACAAGGAGCTGAAGCATCTATTAATTTTCAAAGTTTTGCAAGTGTAACACAGATTAGAATTGCACTAGGATTAATTGACGAAATAGATGATGCTCCGGTTGTGCTTGCATCTGGTAATTATCCTTTTACTAACACAGCAACTGATCATGTTATAGTTAGAGCTCCTTTTAATCAGTATGAAGGCTCAAAAATTGGAGATACAATTACTCTAAAATGGAATCAAAGATCCAATGCCTATCAAAATAAAAATTCTATTCAGGACGTAGCACCCTTTAACGGCATATACAATCCTATAGTAGGTACAGACTTCATAACAGGAGATCACCAAATACTTTATAAAGTAGATGCAGTACTGTATGTAGATGCTGCTACTAATGTACCTGTAGCAGGAGACACAGTAGAAACTTCTGGTGCTATAGGCACAGTAGCATACAAATATAACGAGCAAGCAAGAGTTGCAATTTATATGAAAGATGTTAACGGAACTTTTCCAACTACAGGAAGTTTATTTTTAACTAACGGCGACTTTGTTGGAGAATATGAGAAAAAATTACATAATGATATTTCAGGTTCTGATTATTCAAGCCAATGGGGTGGATATTGGGTAATTGATGTTGGATTGGCTTACAACACCGGACCGACCGAAACTTCTTTAGGAGATAGCGGTAAAGGACTTATATATCAAGATTTTACTCCAAGTGGACAAACCAACCAAAATAGAAGATACTTTAATGTGTTAGATGTTGATGATGACAGCACTGTAAACAGTGAAAACACAATAGGAAGTTATATTCGCACATTGAGCACACAAGGTGCTCCAGGAGCAGGCGGAGTTGTAAGTCCAATATACAGCGATCTATATGTTATGAAAGCTCCTAAAGCATTAACTGATAATGTAAATGCTGGAGATAAAATAAATGTATATGTAGATCAATTATTGCGTTGGAGTGATAATAGTTATAAAAATATTACAGATACAGGGCTTACTACAGCAATAACAAATAAAGAACAAACTATTACAGATATTTGGGATGGATATATTAATTTTAACTTCACTAAATTTGATAGTTTAGGTAATCCTTTTGAACCAGTAGTGCTAGGAGGAGGTGATACACTTCGTGTACGTGACCTTGGTACAGGTGCTGAAGCAGATGTTGCGTTTTATTTGAGAAATGGTTTGAATGGAACAATATTTGTTAAAAATTCTACAGGAACATTTAGTTTAGGTAATGATTTTGGAGATAACGTTGAAATAGAATTTATAGGCGATGCCGGCAGAACAAATCCAATTTATCAACCAGATCGTGTATTTGGCCAGATAGACAGTGTTGGTTTTAGTTATGCACCATTTGGTATAGGTAAGTTTTTAGTATTTTCTGGAGCGCCAGCAATAGTACCAAATAATAATATTTTACTTGAATCTGAATATTGGTTTTATGACGAAGCAGAAGTACTTGGTATTCCAAGACAGGCTAATATCCCAGGACCAGACAGTAATGATTGGGAAGAAGTATTTGCTATCCCAGTTGATGCCAATGCAGAAAATAATTTAAGCGACCTTTTATATGAAGGTATGTTTAGTATTTTTGAACGTAATCCTTCAGGCACTTATGATCCTCAAGGATATTACATAAATGAATATAGGGCAAGTAATCAATATTTAGGCACTACAGTCAAAGGTGCAAAAAATAATGATTTGTATAGATTATTTGTTTATGCTTCGCAAGATGGTAATAACGGTAAGATATATCAGTATAAAAAAGGTATAGAGAACAATGTAACTTTTGATTGGGATACTGCGAGAAATAAAAATTTTAAAGGCGAATTTAGTGATACCAAAGCGTACAAAGAAAACGATATTGTTTATTTAGACGGTACTTTACTAATTGCACAAACAAATTTATCAGCAGGTCCTTTTAATAGTAGTGACTGGACAAGTACCGACGATCTAATAGATTATGTTGGATATTTGCCTAATGATACAAACCTTTCAGTAATTAATGATAGTACAGACGGAAGCACAGTGCTTGATCAAGAATCATTAGGAGTATTTGGCAAAACAATAGATACAAATTCAAACGGTGATGTGCTTATTGTAAGCGTAACATATGATGAGGCTAAACCTAATGGAGTTGTTGTATACAGGGTAGACAACGGATTTTTCCAATTTGATCAATTAATAGAAGCACCAAGTAAAACAATAGGCTTTGCAGATAGTATATCTATATCAGATGACGGAATGAGTATAGCAATAAGTGCACCTTTTGATGATGAGAAAGATGCAGATCAAGGAATAGTTTATATTTACAAACAAAAAGATGGAAAATTTATTTTAGATCAAACTCTACACAGTCCAAAAAATGAAAGAGCAGAGCAATTCGGAACAACAATTTCGTATACAGGAGATGTCCTCGCTGTTGGTAGCCGGAACGCTGACAGCATTTTTGAATCTACACTAGATGTATTCAGTGAAAAGAAACAAGGAGAAACATATGTAAATGATCCTACAAGTCCTCCAACTAGATCTCCAACTACATTTGATAACAGTTTTACTAAATTTAGAAAAACAAATGTAGATGATGGTGTTGTATATGTTTATGAAAATATAAACGAAAAATTATTGTACGCAGATATAATACAATTAAACAATGCAAATGTTGATTACTTTGGTAGAAATGTAGAAGCAAGACAAAATCATGTATATGTAGGTTTGCCTAGATTAGAAACAGCAAGTCGATTAGGAGCTTTTGTTGATTATAGGATACAAGGAACAGTATATGACAATATTAGAACTCCAAAAGATCCAGTAGATCTTAGTAAAATTAAAAAAGTTGTTTTGTATAACACAAAAACAAAAGAATTACTTGCATACTTAGATTATATTGATGTGTTACAAGGAAAAATTGCAGGAGTTGCAGAACAAGAATTAAGATACAAAACATATTATGATCCTGCTACATATACAACAGGCACAGATGTTGTAGTGGATAAATTGAATACATGGGGAACTGAACAGGTAGGTCAACTATGGTGGGATCTAACTAATGCAAAATTTTTAAATCCATATCAAAATGATGTAACATACAGTACAAATAATTGGAATAAACTTTTTAGTTCGGCAACAATAGATGTATATGAATGGATAGAATCTACACTTACTCCCGAGCAGTGGAATGCACAAGCTGATACCAATGATGGATTAGCTCAAGGGATAAGCGGCCAATCAAAAAGCACTACAAACTATGTTCTTAAAAAAGTATATGACAGTATTAGCCAAAGTTTTGTAGACAAATATTTTTATTGGGTCAAAGATAAAAAAACAATTCCTAACAATGAATTCAGAAATGAAAGTGCTTTTAATACTGCCCAGCTTATTGCAGATCCTTATTCTTACGGATATAAATTTGTTAGTTTCTTTAGTAACAATCAATTTGCAATTAATAATTGTGATACATTAATCGAAGGCAAGGATGTTGCGTTGAGTGTTCAGTATTACACATCAGATAATCAAGATACAAACATACATAATCAATATCAAATTTTGACAGACGGATTGGCGAGTAGTAAACCAAATAGGGATATAGAAAGAAAGTGGTTCGACAGTTTAATTGGATATGATACAAACAATAGGCCAGTGCCAGATACTACATTAGGTGCAAAAAAGAAATATGGTATTTTAAACACACCAAGACAAAGTATATTTGTTAATAATGTAGAAGCATTAAAACAAACCATAGAACGTATAAATGGTGTTTTAATAAAAAATTTAATTGTTGAAAATAAAAACTTAACTGGTTTAGATTATAAAGAAAATTTTCCAAGCAGTATTTCAAGATTATATGATACTTCTGTAGATACTTTTGCAGAAATAGAACTTATAGGTGTAGCAAAAAGTAAACAGGCAGTGCTTAGTCCTGTAATAGAAAATGGAAAAATAGTAAGAGTGAATATAGTTGATCCTGGAAGAGGATATCTAGTCTCTCCTACATATACTATTAGAGGCGATAGTGGAGAAGGTGCTGATTTTACATTTACTATTGATAACGCCGGACAAATAACTAATGTAGTTGTAAATAATCAAGGACAAAATTATGAAAACACTACATCAATAGAAGTAAGAAAATTTGCAGCACTTGTAAAAGCCGATGAAACTATTAATGGTAAATGGGCTATTTATGAAAGATTAAGTGATACTAATAGTTGGAATAGGATAAAAAGCCAAGCATACAATACAACATTATATTGGGAGTACGCAGATTGGTACGACACTGGTGTAAACGAAACAATTGATATTGATTATTTAATTGATTATTCGTATCAACTAGATGGTCTAAATGACGCAATTGGTGATATAGTCAAAATAAGCACTATAGGCACAGGTGGATGGTTGTTATTACAAAAAATAGATGAACAAGTCACTACAGATTACACAGTCAATTACAAAACTATAGGTAGGCAAAATGGTACAATACAGTTTAAGCGTGGTTTATATGATGTAAATGCTAATTTAAACGGTTTCGATAGTATAAGTTTTGATGTGCAGTTCTATGACGCACAACCTACTGTAGAACAACGTAGAATTTTGGAAGTTATACGTGACGATATATTTACAGTTGAACTTGAAGAAGAATATAACAAGTTATTTTTTGCTAGTATAAGGTATGCATTTAGTGAGCAACCTTACATAGATTGGGCTTTTAAAACAAGTTTTGTCAAAGCCCAGCATAATGTAGGATCACTAAGGGAAGATATTACATTTAATAATGATAACTTGCCTAGCTATGAGGATTACTTAGAAGAGGTTAAACCTTTTAAAACAAAATTACGTGAATACCTTTCAAGTTATGAGAAGATCGAACCTACCAATACTGTAATTACAGATTTTGATTTAGCACCAAGATATGTTGAAAGCAGGGGAATACAACCTCATCCATCACAAGTTATACAAGATATGATAGTAGGTACAGAATCAGATATTACTACCTATCCTTATAGACACTGGTTAGATAATGCAAGCTACGAAATAAAGAGTGTTAATATTTATAATGGTGGTTCTAAATATAGTGAACCTCCTGTAATTACAGCAGTCGGCGGCGGAGGCACAGGTGCTAAATTTAAGAGCTATCTAGGCGTAAATGGCACAATAGTAAAGATAGAAGTAATTAATGAAGGAAGTGGCTATATAAGTGCGCCTACTCTGGAAATTAATGGCAGCAATCCAGACGGAACTGATGCGAAAATTAGTGCAGTAATAGGTCATCAAACTGTTAGAAGTTTCTTGACAAAGGTCAAATTTGATAGGATAAGTTCTAGTTTTATTATAACAAAGTTAAACGAAACCGAAAATTTTGTTGGCACAGGTAGTAAATATGTATTTGATTTAAAATGGCCGATAGATGTAAAACCTGCTAATGTAAAAGTTACTGTTGGCGGTATTGAACTGCTTAACAGCGAATATATTTACACTAACCTGCAGGATAACACAAAATCATATGTAAGATTTAAAGGACGTATTACTCTTAATGTTCCTCCAGCTAACACAAAAGCTATTGTAATAGAATATAAAAAAGATCCAGATTTATTAGTAGCACAAGATAGAGTAAACTTACTTTATGATCCAACCACAGGAATGCTTGGTAAGGATATTACACAAGTTATGGACGGTGTAGATTATGGAGGAGTGGAAGTAAAAAGTTTTGGTTTTGAAAATCAAGGCGGTTTTGATGCTGAAGGTTGGTTCACAGGAAAATGGGACACTTATGACGATACTTACGAAGATGAAGTATTTAATTTTGACGGAAGCACTTTACTTATAGAACTTTCGAAACCTCTAGAAAGTGGTGTTGAATATAATGTTTATAAAAACAATGTACGTATAGATGATCCAAATTATGATGGTAGTACATTTATTGAAAATTCAAACGCCATAATGGAAACACTTGTTGGAGACGGATCTCTTAAGATATTAAATTTAGATGATTTAGGTATAAAAGTAGCTGATGGGGATACACTTGTAATACGTAAGAAGACAAGTGACGGTAGTTTCTTAGCAGATCCTAACGGTTACGATACTTTAATAGAAGGAGGAGATTTTCCTTACGCAACAGCAAGTGGATTAGCAGCAGAAGATATATCTGTAGATGGTGATGGCTTTGTTACTCCTACTACAAGCAAAGGTCCTGAAGAAATAATCCCAGGACAAGTTTTAGATACAGTAGATATCCAAGTGTATGAAAGACCAACAGGCGGCGCCAGTAATATTAGAAGTTTTAATTACATTGGAGACGGAAGCACAAAAACTTTCGATATAGGACAGAATATTGCTTTTAACAATAATTTATTTTTAAAAGTAGGCGATGAAATAAAAACAAAAGAAGATTATGTATTTTCTATAGATAGACAGAGTATTATTTTAGATGTTGCTCCTAGTGCAAATATAAAAGTAAACATAATTACTTTAGATGTCGCAGGAAAGAATGTGTTAGATTACGGCACATTTGTAGGAGACGGAAGTACAATAGATTATCTTACAAATGTTCGCTGGACAGAAAACATGACACACTATGCTACAATAGATGGTGAATTACAAGATACGTTACTTATTAAGAGCGATGACAGTGCCCATGATATGCCTGGAAATGTTGTAATTCGTTTTGCTAGACCTATAGCTAGTGATAAAATAATTAATTTTGGAATTTTTGAAGGCAATACTCAAAATTACAGTTCTGTGCAAATTGATACTTTTATAGGTGACGGTAGTTCTTTGACATACACATTAGAAAAAACTCCGTTTAGCGGAACACCTAGTCAACACAATACTATTGTGAAAGTTAACAACACAATTTTAACAGCAGGATACAGTCAACATTTTGCTGTATCAGATGTGCGAGAATATAGATTGGATTTATGGCAAGTACCTCTAGGCACATTTAACCATCAGGATTTGTTAGTGTATTTGAATGATGTAGAACTAACATATGGTGCTCAATGGAATTATGTAAGTGCTGGAGAGTTTGATATTTCTACAGTAGCTGATCAGCAAATAGGCTCAACAATTACACTATTGCCTGGCATAGGAAAAACTGGTGACACATTAAGAGTTTATGCCATTAAAGACGGACAGTATGCATACGGATATTGGGATAGTGCAGGTGAATTTGTAAGCACTCCGGGAACAATATACATGGATAATGTATATGAGTCAAGTGATATTATTACAGTGTATACGTTTAACAACGATGATGTACAGGGCATAGAAAGACAAGAATTTGATGTAGTAGAAAGAACTAAACTTACTGTAGGTTCTGACAATTGGTATCAATTACGTCATTTACGTAATGGACTTATAGAGCTACGTAAACCTGCTGTTGATGCTCAGTATGTTTGGATTGTTAAAAATGGTACACTATTAACTCCAAGTGTGGATTATTTTGTCACAGAGAACAAAAAATATATCAAGATTGCATATGAATTATCAGAAAATGATACTATCGATATAATACATTTTTCTGATACGCCTTTAATACAAAAGTTTGGATGGAGACAGTTCAAAGATATCCTTAACAGAACACACTACAAAAGGCTTACAGGAGCAGAAGACGTTTTACTGGTAAGAGATTTATATCCATGGGATAAAACAATCGAAGTTGAAAATGGTGATAAATTACCGCAACCTAGTGCCAATCCTGACATGCCAAGTATAATTTTTATTGAAGGTGAACGTATTGAATATTTTGTTAGAGACGGAAATATATTAAAGCAACTTAGACGTGCTACAATGGGCACAGGTGCAAAAGATGTTTACAAAGAAGGTACAGAGATATATCAACAAAGTGTAGATCAAAATATACCTTACAAAGATGAAACTATAACCCTTACACTAGATGGTGATGGTACTACTACAGATTTCCAGCTAGATTGGACACCTACAAGTGTAAATGAATTTGAAGTTTTTGTTGCAGGCAAGCGTATGAGGAAAAACAGTATTGAAAGTTATCAATTTGAAACAATAGATAGCAACGGTAACACAGTAAGTGCTCCGCAAATGGATTCACCCGAAGGTGATGTAACACTTGCGCCAGAATTTACTGTTGCAGGAACAACACTTACACTTGCTGAGCCTGCACCAGAAAACAGCAAAGTAATTATAATTAGAAAGCAGGGAAGAACTTGGAGTGATCCGGGAACACAGCTAAGTAAATCAAAAGGTAATATAGCACGTTTCTTAAGAAATTCAACAACTGACTTGCCGCGATAAATACATGTAGGAAAACAAAATGACAGATAAAATAAACGAACATCAAGGTGTATATATACAAGGACATATTAAAATACATGATCCTGAAAGTGGTCAAGTCATTGTAGATAAACGAAATGCTATTCATTATGAAAATATAAGTTTATCGCTTGCTGAAAGTTTAGGTAACAGTGGCAACGGTTGGATACATGAAATGGCATTTGGCAATGGCGGTACTAGTGTAGATCCAACAGGAATTATTACATATTTGACACCTAACAGCACTGGAACAAATGCAAGTTTATATAATCAAACCTTTAAAAAAGTTGTAGATGATAGAAGCGTATCAAACATTGATCCTGTACGTAATAAAATAGAAACTAGGCATATTAGTGGCACTAATTACACAGATGTATTAGTCACATGTTTGCTTGACTATGGTGAACCTAGCGGTCAAGATGCGTTTGATACAGCTACCGATCAAAATTCTTTATATGTTTTTGATGAACTAGGGTTGAAAGCATATGCTGCAGATGGTAATGGTAGATTGTTGACACATGTTGTATTTCATCCTGTGCAAAAAAGTTTAAACAGATTAGTACAGATAGATTATACAGTAAGGGTACAAAGTTTAACTGGATTCAACGAGGGATAATAAATGGCTTATACTATTGCATATACAGACCAAGCCAACAAAGGCACAATTACCATTGAAGATAATACTCTCAACACTACAACTGATTTAAAAATTCCAGGTAGAAATACAACTGCATACGGAACTGCTATTGCAGAAAACTTTTTACACTTGTTAGAAAATTTTGCAAGCACTACACAGCCTAGCAATCCTGTTGAAGGCCAACTGTGGTATGATAGTACTCCTGGAAAAGAGCAACTAAAAGTTTATAATCTTCCGGATTGGGTGCCTGTAGGTGGAATAATTAGAGGAACTACAGAACCAGAAGCGGCCAATAGTCAAATAGGTGACTTATGGACTGATACAGATAATCAACAATTATATTTGTTTAGTGGTTCTGGATGGGTACTTGTAGGTCCAACGTTTAGTGATGGACTTAACACAGGACCGATACCAGTGTCAGTAACAGGTACTGACAATGTTGTGTATAATGTTGTGCAGATCGAAGTTGATGCACAACCTGTAGCAATTATTGCTACAGATGAATTTATTCCTAAAACAGTCATTCCAGGTTTCACAGTAATTAAACCAGGCGTAACTCTATCTAATAGAGATATCAAAGGAGACGGTGCTGCAAAATTTTATGGCACAGCAGAAAAAGCTGAATCTCTTATTGTAAACAATGTAAATGTAAGTGCAGGAAACTTTTTAAGAAGTGATATTGTAAGCACAACATTGAATGCACTCAATGTGCAAAACAATTCTGGTATTAATTACGGTATCAATTCTGAGATGAATATAGGTATTGAAGGAAATGCTGGTATAATACAACATCAAATTGCTGGATCTAACATAGACTTAAGAGTGAAAAATGCAGGTACATCAAAAACTGTGGTGAGAGTTGATAGTGATCTTAAAGTAGGAATAAACAATGAAGCACCAGAAGAAGCATTAGATGTTACAGGTAACATACAACAGAGTGGTGTACTAAAAATTAATGATACCACAGATGCAACAACTATCGGTACAGGTAGTGCAATTATAAAAGGTGGAGTTGGAATTGCAAAAAACTTATTTGTTGGCGGACAAACAGAATTAGAAAATACTTTAACAACACGTATTATAGAACCTGATCAAAATAATGTTAGAAACATTGGTGCTCCACTCAACAGGTATAAAACTATATATTCAACTACGTTTATAGGTAACTTGACAGGAAATGTAAGTGGTACTGTGTCAGGTAGAGCAGGATCTGCAGATAAACTAACAAGTTCAACAACATTTAGACTTACAGGTGATGTTAGTGCTGATGATTTTGTATTTGATGGACAAGTTGGCGGAAGTGTTAAAACATTCACAACAAGCATCAGTAACACTATTGTATCAAATAAAACAAATGTTACAGAATCTCAAGTAGATGATGAAATTTTAATTAACAGAACATCTGGCGATACAGGACTTAAAAAAATATCAAGACGTAATTTGTTAAAAGCTGTTGCAGTGAATCCTCCGGGTGTTGTTGTACCATTTGCAGGAGTTGCTACACCAACTGGCTGGTTGCTTTGTGACGGTGCAGAATATCTTATAGCTGAGTATCAACAATTATTTGATGCTATTGGTTTTTCTTTCAAAGACAATCCAGAAACTGGAAAATTTGCTTTACCTGATTTAAGAGGCAGGTTCCCATTAGGATTAGATAATATGAACGGTGTAAGTGCTAATAGAGTTACTAATAATTCAGCAGATACACTAGGGGGAATAGGCGGAAGTGAATCAAAAAGTATAACAACTCAAAATTTACCAGAGCATGAACATGATTTACGTTCGCCAACTGGTGAACAATTTTTTGCAGTGCGTGAAATAAACACAGGAGATACATTGCCAACTGGAGTTGAAAGGTCAACATTTGATGTGGCATCACAACAAAACAGTCAACGTTTATTGACTAGTGGAGGTGTACTTGATGGAGGCAACGGCGATCCGTTAGATGTTATGAATCCTTATATAGGTATGAAATATATTATATACACAGGTAGGAGTGCATAATGAGTTACATTTTAAATAAAACAGACGGCACGCTTCTAGTTACTCTTGTTGATGGTTCTATTGATACCACAAGCACAGATATTACATTAGTAGGAAGAAATTATAAAGGTTTTGGTGAATTTATTAATGAAAACTATATTAAAATGCTTGAAAACTTTTCTAGCAGTAGTGCACCTACAAATCCGCTTAAAGGGCAACTATGGTATGATACAGCAGATGCAAGATTAAAAATCTTTAACGGTAGTGATTGGAAGGTAGCAGGCGGACCAATTGTTAGTAATCAAGAACCAAATAATTTAGTAGCAGGCGACCTATGGATTGATGATGCTAAGAATAGATTATATTTCTATGATGGAACAGATCTTGTTCTTGTTGGTCCTATGTACACACAAAGGCAAGGAAAAACAGGATTTGAAGCTGATAGTGTTGTAGATGATGGTAACGTTACAAGAACAGTTTTAAAACTATTTGTTGGCGGCGTACTTGCAGGTGTACATTCACGTGTGCAATTTCGTCCAGGAAACAATTTTGAAATACAAGGTTATCCTGTAGATGCAAATGATACACAAACACCTCAACGCCAATTAATAAAAGTCGGATTTAATCCCGTCAATCCTACAGGAGAAACTTACAAATATAACGGTACTGCTGAGTCGGCAGAAGCATTAGTTGATGGCGCCGGCACAAGATATGACTTTACAAAATTTGTTTCTACCACCGGTGACCAAAATATGACAGGTAGTTTGTTTGTGAAAAATAGCGGCGGCCTAGCAATTGGTGTTGGTGATAGTAAATATCATGCTATAAAAATAGATGGCACTACTACAGTATTTGAGAATCAACAAGGCGGTTCAGATATTGATATGAGAATAAGAGTAGGCAACTCAACAAATAGTGCTTTATACATAGATTCTACAAATGAATATGTTGGTTTTTTTAATTCTAATCCTACTGCATCTTTAGATGTTACTGGAAATGGAAAAATAAGCGGTAATTTAGAAGTAGCAGGCAATCTTACTGTTACAGGTACAACCCTTGCATTAGATGTATCTAACTTTAGCATTGAAGGTAAAACACTCGAACTTGCTATTCCGAGTGACAGTACACTTCCTACTGATGCTTCTATAGATCAAGGTGGAGTTATTCTAAATAGTCAAACTGGATCTAAAGATTTACTATGGCGTAATGCTACATCGGCTTGGACATTTAATCAAAATGTAGACTTGCAAGCGACAGATACAATAGGAAGTCCTGCATATCATATCAAGGGAGTGAAAAAACTTTCTGAAACAGAATTACATAATACTGTTACACAAGCAACAGGAATAACAAGAGTAGGTACACTTACACAATTAGACGTTGATGATATAAACATAGACGGTACAACTATTACATCTTCAGGTGATTTAAACATTTCAACAAACGGTGACATAGTTGTCAATACAAAAAAAATTACAGGGGTAGCAACACCTACTGCTGATAGCCATGTAGCTACTAAAGGTTACACAGATAATGCAATCCAAACTGAGTCACTTATTTTAAGTTTAGATATCACAGGATTGACATCACCTAATCCACCAGGCACAGGTGATGGACCCGTGACTAATGTAATTGCAATACTTACATCAATGTATACAGCAGGTGTAAAGACACTTACAAACGGTGCTAAAGCTGTAATACATGCTGTTGATTATAGTTCAGCATCAGTTACTGGTATTGATATAAATGCGGCTATGAGTAAATCTACAGTAAGTGTAGATAAAAATAATGTAGTAAATGCACAATCTGTTGTGCAAGATGTGACATTTGCTGCGGCAAGCGGTTCAGCTAGCCTAGTTCCTAATAGATACACAATGGTGTTTACTGTATCAGGAGGAGCCTGGACGCATACAAGCACAACAACATATACACCATAAACGAATAAATACATTATGTATTAGGGGTTATAAGAAATGGCATATACGATAAACAGATACAACAATGCAACACTGAGTACAGTAGAAGACGGTACTTTAGATCAAACCACTGACCTTAAATTAGTTGGAAAAAACTATGCAGGTTATGGAGAAATACAAAACGAAAACTTTGTATTTTTGTTAGAAAATTTTAGCGGTGCAAACGCTCCGCCAAAGGCTATATCAGGACAAATGTGGTTTGATAGTGGAAACAGCAAATTAAAATTTTATGATGGAACTAAATGGCGTACTACAGGCGGCGCCGAAGTCAGTGCTAGTGCCCCTACTGGCTTGAAGGCTGGCGACTTTTGGTGGGATACCGGTAACGAACAATTATATGCTTATAACGGAACTGATTTTATATTAATCGGGCCACAAGATGCAGGATCCGGCATAACACAAATGCAATCGAAAACAGTACGTGATGATGGAGGAACCAATCGATCTATAATTGCTGCAACCGTAAATGATGAAGTAATATTTACAATTAGTGCAATACAATTTACTATAGATTCAACGGATGCTGAAAATGCTATTACAGGATTTGATGTAATAAGACGTGGACTTACACTTAAGAATACACAAAATAGTGCAGACGGTGTAACGACTACTGCTCATAGATTTCACGGCACAGCTACTAATTCAGAAAAATTAGGAGGAGTAGATGCATCTAATTTTGTACAGACTGGCTTAGCATCATTTACTACTCTCACAAGTTTTGCAGACATAGGTATTGCAATAGGTGATTCAAGCGATTTAAAAATTAAAATTATAAATGATAACGAAGCAAGTATTGCTAATGATGTAGGTAAAACTATTAAATTAAGTGCAAAGCCATTAAGCGGTACCACAGAAAATATTTTACGTGTGCAAGCAGATGCAACACTTGCAGTGCTTCCAGGATTAGCAGGAGACGGCACAACAGTGCAGACTGTCACACTAGGATCAACTACTGCGGCATTCAACAACGTCTTTGCAACAACGTTTACAGGTACAGCAACACAGGCAAACACCATACAAGTAGATGGAGGTAGTTATAGACAAGCTTCTGTATCTACTACACTACCAAACACTATTCCATGCAGAAATGCAAGTGGAAATATTACAGCAAATGTGTTTGACGGAATTGCTACAAGTTCACGGTTTGCTGACCTTGCAGAAAAGTATACAACAGAAGAAGAATTATTAGCAGGCACAGCGGTTGCAGTAGGCGGTGAGGCAGAAGTACGTCACGCAAAAGCAAGCGATATTTGTATTGGTGTAGTATCAACAGATCCTGGAATGATGATGAACTCAGAATCCGAAGGACAGTATATTGCATTAAAAGGTCGTGTACCTGTTAGAGTAAGAGGTGTCGTAGAAAAAGGACAACCAATATATGCATGGGAAGATGGGGTTTGTTCTACAGTACATACAACAGCAATGGTTGGCATAGCATTAGAATCAAGTGACGATGAGTCGGAAAAATTGATTGAATGTGTGTTGAAAGTATAAATAAATATACGTAGTTAATAAAAAGTGTTGACTTAAAGCATTGTTTGTATTATAATAAACGGATAGGAGATTATATATGCCAGTTCAAAATGCCCCAATTACTGCAAATGATTACAACACGGTGCAGAGTCGAATTAACACGATTATGAACACCGATTATGGACAATCGTTGCTAAGTGGACAGGTATCTGTAGGCGAAATAGTTACAGATGATCAACTAGACAATCTACGAATAGATATTACAAAAGCATATACACATCAGCAAGGAACTGGACCTACAATTACAGATGTAGATACAGGCGATACAATACTTGCGGCACATCTAACAAATTATGAAAATATAATGTCAACTGTTGAATCTAATTTATATTTAATAGGATCTGGACAATTTTCAGTAGAGCCAGGAATAAGTAGTCCAAGAACAACAGGTTGGAATAGCACATTAGAACATAGAGTTTTGATTTCTTATGGTTCAGAACTTGCTAAAACACAATTTTTTAAAGCAGGTGGAGAAGTTAGATTTACTGCAAGTCAATCAGGAGGCTCAAGTTCTATTAATGTTGACTGGCGTAACATGTTAGCAAACATGGGCACTATCAAAATGAATTATACACAAACAACCTCAACAGGTTCGGGTACAGGAAGTAATATTGGACAACAAGATTTGACAGGATCCTATCAAACAATTTTTACAAAAACAGGTTCAGGTGCTTATGCAGCGAACGATTACATTGTGCAAGCCCGAAACCAAACAGGCGCAATACAGGTTAGAATATATTTCCAAGATGATAAGGGCGGTAATCCAGATGAAAACGTAACTGGTACAACTACAAGTAATGTACAGCATTTAAGAGCATCTGGTTCTAATGTCTCTTTACCTGCACCTACCTACACAAATCAAGCCACACTACAATAATTCTTGACTTTTACAAGTGCTTCCTGTATACTAGCACTATAGGAGGATCTCATGGAATCAAAATTAGAAAAAGCATTAGAGTATGCGAATTTTTCGCAAACATTGCAAAACCAAAAAAACATTCTTTTAAAACAATATCAAGATAATTGTTAT
>MDTG01353039.1_pt1 | contig 25304 bp, 25 predicted proteins | sample 811421 | NCBI WGS metagenome assembly MDTG01 (sample SAMN05326645, study PRJNA326480) | marine metagenome | isolation source: seawater | place: Pacific Ocean: South East | collected 2011 | reverse complement strand
TTTGACAAAAATATTTTTCTTCAATTTCCAGAATTTAATAGCATACATAGATTTCTTCCTGCTTTATTTTCTGGTTATAATAAGAAAACTAAATTTATATCTGTTGATCATAGAAAAAGAATTTATGGAAAATCAAATTATGGTACACTTAAAAGATTATTTCAGGGTATTAAAGATATTATTAAAGTTAGAAATATTATTAAGTATAAATAAATGACAAATTTTATAAGTGAACTAACCAACATTGAAATTATTTTTTTAATAATTGGATTCTTTGGGCAAGCATTATTTGCTTCAAGATTTATTTTTCAATGGATATTCTCTGAAAAAAAGGGTGAGAGTGTTATACCTATTCAATTTTGGTACTTAAGTATTTTTGGTGGAATATTTTTGTTAACCTATGCGATATTTAGAAAAGACCCTGTAATAATTACTGGACAATTATTTGGTATAATAATATACATTAGAAATCTCGTTTTAATTTATAGGAAAAATAAAATAAAATAAAATATCAACATGTCTTTCAAAAAAAAATATCTAAGGGATGAAAGCAACACTTATTTCATTGCTGAAATAGGTATAAATCATAATGGAAATATTGATTTAGCAAAAAAAATGATAAAGAAATCAAAGGAGGCTGGTGCTCAAGCAGTTAAATTCCAAAAAAGAAATATAAATTTATTAACTGATCCTAATATGAAGTTATCAGAACCAACAGGATATTTAAGTCAAAGTGAGGATGATCTTCCTAGTGAAGAAAAAGCATTTGGAACATGGACATATCCTGACAAAAGATTAGAATTTAGTGACTCACAATATGATGAATTAATTAAATATTCTTCTGAAAACAAAATTGATTTTATTATAAGTCCATGGGAGGAAGATAGCGTTGATTTCATCCAAAAAAAACAACTTAAAGTTATTAAATTAGCAAGTATTGACACAATTAATTATCAGTTTTGTGAATATATTGCAGATAAAAAAATTCCTACAATAGCAAGTGTTGGAATGACAAATTATGATCAAATTACTAAAACTTTTGAGATCTTTAAAGAAAGATCTTGTCCTTTAATGTTTATGCATTGTACTTCTGCATACCCTTGTCCAATTGAAGATAAAAATTTAGAAATTATAAATGTTTTAAAAGATATGTTTGAAACAGATATTGGTTTTTCTGGACATGCTATAGGAATAGAAGGAACCTTAGGTGCAGTTGCTTTAGGAGCTAGAGTTATAGAAAAACATGTGACATTGAGTAGAAAAATGAGTGGGCCTGATCAAGCTGCTTCCTTAGAATTTGATGAATTTAAAGATCTTATAAACTATTCTAATAATATGGTTCTTGCAATGGGATCAAGAATTAAAAAATTAGAAAAATCTGAAATGACATTAAAGAAAATTTTAAACAGAAGCTTTATTGCAAAAGAAGATATTGATGTTGGTCAACAAATTACTTCGACACTAATAGGAACAGTTGTTACTGATGTACAAAATGGTTTATCACCAGATAAATATTATAATATTCTAAAATCCAAAGCTTCTAAAAAAATTAATAAAAATACGATATTATCGGCACAAGATATTACAGAATTGTGAATGATTTCCAATTCTAGATCAAAACTATTAGAACAAATTTTCTTTAATTTAAAAAAAAACAAGATCAAATCTTTAAATAAAAATTTTACCTATTTTAATGATAAAGGATACCTCTCTAATTCAGATATTGTAATTGATAAAATTATTAAAGAAAAAATAAAAAATAATTTTCAAAAAGATATAATTTTTAGTGAAGAAACAGAAAATAATTTTAAACATTTTGATAATAAAAAATATGTTTGGGTAATTGACCCTATATGTGGAACAACTAATTTTATAAGGGGTATTGATTTATATGCACATTCAATTTCAGTTATTAAAGGATCTAAAATATTTGGCGGGGTTTTAAACCCTAGTAACAAAAATATTTTCTATACCGATAGTAAGAAATCTTTTTTAAATAAAAGAGCCATAAAGTGCTCAAATACAAAAAAACTAAACGAAGCAGTAATTTCTATAAATTGCAATCAATCTTCAAAGAATTTATCAAAAATAAAAAAATTATTTAAAATTTTTAGTCCCCCAGTTACTAGGAGGTTAAAAATTTTAGAATCAGCCAATCTAGAACTCTCTTTTGTAGCGGCAGGAAAATTAGATGCATATATTAACCCTGATGATAAAATTTGGGATTTATTGGTTGGATCTGAATTAGTAAAAAATGCAGGCGGAAGGTTTAGATATTTTAAAGGAAGCTTAAATAATCCAAAATTAATTAAGGGTGTTATTGCTTCGAATAAATATCTTTTTAATCAAATAATCAAATTAATTAATGAAAAATTTTAGCTATAAGTACGTAATTTCAAAAACTCCTTATAGAATTTCATTAGGCGGTGGAGGTACAGATCTTCCATTTTACTCTTTTAAAAATGGTGGTGATTTAGTTACAGCTGCTATTGATCAATATTGTTTTGTTTCTGTTGGAATAAGAAAAACTGATAAAGAAGTTTTGATACAAACAACTGACATTGAAAGAAAAAAAAATGTAAATCAAATTGATCACAACATAATAAGAGAATGTTTAAAATATTTTTCAATTAAAGATTCTATACAAATATCCACTTTCTCTACAATCCCTTCTAAAACTGGCTTAGGAAGTTCAAGTACTTTAACTGTTGGTCTTGTGAATTCTATTTCGACATTACTAGGAGAGAAGTTATCAAAGAATGAAATTGCTTACATATCTTGGGAAATTGAAAGAAATATATTAAAACAAAGTGGAGGCATACAAGATCAATATATTTCATCTTTTGGATCAGTAAGAAGAATAAAAATTAATGAAAGCGGCAAGATTACTATAAAGTTGTTTAATATAAACTCAAATTCAAAACAAAAACTTAGGAATGGGTTATTATTAATCTATGCCGGTAATCATCGAGATTCAACTAAAGTTATTAAAGAAATTTCTGACAAAAAAAAATATGACAATGTCAAAATTTTTGATGAAATAAAAAATATTGGAATTAAATCACATAAATATTTATCTTCAGGAAATATTTCACAGTTAGGAAAATTAATGGATGATCATTGGGAGTTCAAAAAAAAATTATCAGATAATGTAACAAATTATAATATCAATAAAACATATGAAAAATTAAAAAAATTTGGATCCACTGGTGGAAAAATTATTGGTGCAGGTGGCGGAGGATTTTTTTTAATGGCAGTTCCAAATAATCAGCAAAAAAAATTTAAGTTAAATCTAAAAAAGAATAATTTAAATATTTTAAATTGGAATTTTGATGAAATTGGTACACAAATAATTGAAAAGAATTAATTATGAAATGTAAAATTGGGATTATGCAGGGTCGTTTATCAAAAACCCCAGCTGGGATAGTTCAAAAATTTCCAATTAAAAATTGGGAAAACGAATTTTTCATCTTAAATAAACTAGGATACGATGCAATTGAATTAATATTTGATACAGTAAAAAATCCATTATTTACTAACTCTGGTATAAAAAAAATAATAAAATTATCAAATCAATATAACATTGATACACCTTCTGTCATATTTGACTATTTAAAAATGAATCCTTTAGTTGAAAAAAAAGGGTTGAATATTTTAAATGTGATCAAAAAATTATTAATAAATATGAAAAAAATAGGTGCAAAAAACCTATGTATTGCACTTATTGAAGATAATAGAATAGAAAATTCTGATGATTTAAAAATAATTGTACCTTTACTAAAAAAAATTTGTAATTATGCATATAGACTTGGAATAATAATTACATTAGAAACGGATTTATCTGTTATAAATTCAAAAAAACTAATTAATTTAGTAGATTGTAAAAATTTAAAAATAAATATGGATGTCGGTAATATAGTAGCCTTAGGATACGATATAAAAGATTATTTGATACAATTAAAAAAATATATTTATAGTATACATATTAAAGATAGAGACCCCTTATTTGGAAATAATGTTCCATTAGGATTAGGATCTGTAAATTTTAATAAATTATTTGAAATTTTAAATCAAAATAAATTTAATGGTTATTTAATTATTGAAGGCGCAAGAAAAAAAGATCTTGAAAAAACTTTTATGGATTATCATAAATTCATAAATAGATTTATTAAGAAGTATGATGAAAAATAATATTTTAGCCTTAATTCCAGCTAGATCTGGATCAAAAAGAATAAAAAATAAAAATATTATTAAAATTGGAAATCATCCTCTGATTGCGTATTCAATAGCAGCAGCTAAAGCTTGTTCGAAGATTGATGATATATATGTGACTACAGATTCAAAAAAAATTCAACAGATTGCTAGAAAATATGGTGCAAAAGCTCCCTTCTTAAGACCAAAATCAATTTCTAAAGATAATTCTATTGATATAGAGTTTTTTAATCATTTTATTAATTACTTAAAATTAAATAATTTTAAAATACCAGATTATATTATTCATTTAAGCCCAACGGTGCCTTTTAGGGATAAAAATATTATTAACAGGGCAATAAATTATATTAAAAAAAACCCTGAAAGTACATCTTTGCGTTCTGTAAATGAATTTAATGTCTCACCATACAAAATATTTAAACAGGAAGGTAAGTATCTAAAAGGGTTTTTTCCTACTATTAAATTAGAATACTATAATTTACCAAAACAAACTTTTCCAAAGACTTTTTTACCGAACGGTCAAGTTGATATTATAAGACCAAAAAAAATAAAAAAAAATAAGTTGCATGGAAATAAACTACTTTCGTTTATCACTAAGTCTTCTTTAGATATTGATCATAAATCTGATTTATTAAAATCAAATCAATTTTTAATCGATAATCGATTTAAATATTTAAATAAATATTTGAAATGAAAATTTTAATTTTTGGTTTTGGATCTGTAGGTCAAAGACATTTACAAAATATTGTTAAATTATATAAGAAAAGTATTATTGGGACTACTTCAAATATTATTAATAGAAAAATAATAAATTTAGACAGATCTAAATCTAATAAAAAAATTATTGATCTCTTTAATATTAAAATATTAAAATCAAGAAAAGAAATATTAAATTTTAATCCAGAGTACGTAATTATATCAAATGAAAATCAACTACACTATAAAACAATAATTCAATTCATGAAATTGAATGTAAATATTTTTGTAGAAAAACCGTTGGTTATTAAAGATCGTGAATTAAATATCTTAAAATCAAATTTAATATACTCTTCATCAGTTTTGAATATTGGATATCAATTAAGATTTCACCCATGTATTAAATTTGTAAAAAAATTTCTATCGGAAAAAAAATTTAATCTTGTCCAATCTTCTTTTAATTGTTACACTTATTTACCTGAACATAGACCCTGGCAAAATTATAAAACAAGTTATGCTAGTTTAAAGAAAAAAGGTGGTGGAGTTACTAGCAATATGTCCCATGAAATAGATCTAATTAATTATTTATTTGGAAAGCCTAAATCTGTAATTTCCATAAATAATAAAAAATCTATTGGAATTGAAACAGACGAAACTACACAAACTATCTTCAAATATAAAAATGATTTTTCAGTTTCATTAAATTTATCTTTTTCTAGTAAATTTGAAAAAAGAGATTTCATTATTTTATCAAATAATTTTTTTATAGAATGTAATTTATTAAGTAACTCTATTTTTATTCATAATTTCACTAATAATAGAAAATCCAAATATAAATTTAATTTTAAAAGAAATGAAATGTTTAAAGATGAAATTAAAAATTTTTTTAATATTTGTAAAAAAAATAATAAAAAAAATATTTATAACGATGGAATTCAAACTACAGAAATAATTTTTGCAACAAAAAATTCATTAAAACAAAAAAAAGAGATAAAATTATCCTAAGTTATTATTTAAATTTTTCCACATATTTTCGTATTCTTTTATCTGCGGTAGACAAACTTCAATTTTATTTGAATAAAAACCTTTATATGATTTGCAACTATGTTTAACTGTCTTGCCATTATTGTCAAAAAAAACTGGAGATAAATTTTCATCTATAATAACAATATTATGACCAATTTTGTTCCCAATACCTGAGCAAACAAAGATCGAATTTTTATACCATGTTTTTATATAGGGAATATTTTGTGCAAATGCCCCACAATCACCTGCTAAATAAACATTATTGTTTCCAAAATCTAAATGTTCAATTTTAGATAACTTCATATTTTCAAAATTTTCCCTTATTATTTGATTTGCTACATTAACTCCTATGTTTTCAAATAATTGATTAAACCACACAAAGTGAGATAAGAAATATGTGTTATTATAATTTTTAAGTAGATCGTAATCAAAAAAATAGTTTTCATCCATCTCCATATTATAAAATTTAAAATTTTTAATACTTTTCTCACTCCAATAATCTTCAAACTTCCATAAATCTAAATCATGATTTCCTTTAATCGTATAATAATTATAATTTTTACTAAAATAAGATTTAAAAATTTTATAATCTTCATGTTTTTCAGTCATATCTCCACCAAAGAAAATTAGATTTGGTTTATTCTTAATTAGAAATTCTTTTAATGAAATTTCCGGAATAACTAAATCACCATGTTTTCCATAAGCATGCCCTACAAAGATAATTTTATCACTTAAGTTAACTTTTATTTGCTTATTTAAAAACTGCAAATAAATTAAAATAAAAAAAAATAATGATATAAGAATATATAAAATAATTTTAAATGAACTTATAAACTGCATTACAATACTTAGAATATCTAACTATATTACCTGTATAGTAATTAGTTATTCTTGAATAGTCAAAATTTGAGTCGACCTTAAGCTCTAAAATATTTTTTTTGGAATAATATTTCCCAATAATTCTTAAATTATTATTTAATTTAAAATATTTAATTGATTTATCAATTGTAATCCTATTTCCTAAATTATCAGAGAAATAAGATCGCCTATAAGACACTAAATAATTAGCAATTTTTTTATAATCATAAATTGAATTAAAATATTTTTTTAATTTTGATAAATTATCAATATCTTCAGGAAGGGTATTTACTAATTTATCTTTAAAGTTTTCTAAAGTTTTTTTTATTTCAACATAATTTTTAGAATTAAAACTAAAATCTTTGTCATACCATCTTAACCTTATTTTTTTTCTAGGCACTGTTCCATCAACACTTTCATGATAATCTTTATAGTCCAATGAATCAAAATATATAGAATTTACAGTTCTATCATTATACTGTTTTTTAAAATTATTTTTTAATATCATATTATGATACATAGATTTATTATAAAAGCATTTGATTTCATGTCTTTTCATATTTTTTCTAAACCACTTATATTTAATATCTCTTCAGTTTTTTTTAAAAATGAAAATTTATCAATGTAAGATTTACAATCAATATGATTTTTTTTGTTTATAAATATGTATCCACCATTGAAATGCTCTTTTTTTCTATATGCTGCAATGCATATTTCAGAATTTATGTTTTTGAAGTCATCCACAAATAATTTTGATGAATCTTTTACAGCTAAACCAAATTTCGAATTATTTGTTTTAACTTTTTTTATTACAACATTTGATTTTTCACCTATACTAACCCCTTTGTCCTTACAAGATTTGACTGAAATATTTAAAATTTCATAATTTCCTTTTGAAAAATCAAGACAATCATTCCCAGCATTTTCAATTTTAATATCTTTAATTTTTAAGTTTGAAAAATCAAAATCAATTCCATCCTGGTACGAATTATTAACATATATATTCTCTATTTTTCCATTCGATCTGACAAAATTTATAGAATCTTCACATTTTGAGTTTTGAATATCAAAACTTGAACCTTCAATTATAGAATCTATAACCGTAACACATCCGGTGAGTAATTGATTATTATATCGAATATCACTATTATTTAATTTGATATTTTTTATACTTGAATTTACTATTAATTTAAAATTTTTATCTAAGTAAGAATCATAAATTATTAATTTTGATGTAATTGGGTCTTCAAGATTTATTTTTAAATCTTTAGAGTGATTATTAAACTTTAGGTATAAATTTGTGTTTTTTTTAATATTTATTTTATCGATTGATTTATTTAATATCATTTTTTTATTTCTAATATTATTTTTGGTATTTCTATAATTTTTTTCAAAGCTTATGATTGCTGGATAAATATTATAATTTTTAAATTTTGTAGGTTTAGCATTTCCACTAAGGTTTTCTTTAATTTTATCTACATTTATTATCTTACATTCGCTGTTAGAATTACATCTTTTTAAATTCTTATTTTTATCAAAAATAATATATTCAATAAAATTACTTTCTACGTTTAAATCATATAATGGCTTATATTGTTCACTAAGATCACTAATATTTTTATATAATTTATTAGGATATATCAGTCTTTCATCTAAAGGTTTTTTTAAATTGTATTTATTACTTAATTTGTAAATATAAATTAAATTGCATACATGATTATACGTGAGTAATTCTTTAGATCTTTTTTCAAATTTCTTTTTAAAAGTTATTATTTTATTTTCTAATTTTGCATATTCTAAAATTTCTAAATTATTTATTCTTTTTGCAATTAATTCATTGATTATTTCATTTTTTTCAATTTGTTTATTAGAACAAAATTCTCTTAACTTTACATCCCCATCATCATAGATTGGCAAATATCTATTGTAAATAGGATCATATAATATTTTTAGATTGTGTTCGTTGAGAGAATGTGGAGCATATAAGTTAATTAATTTTTTATAAAATGTAATTGATTCATTACTTATATTAAAAGTATTATTTATATAATCACTTGAAATAGAATCAAAAAATATTTCTATAGATTTTTCATTTTTTAAAAAATCACTATTTTTTATTGCTGGAAAAAATATATTTGGATCAGCTGTACCAGCACAATCTAAACTATTTAAACAATATTTTTCATTTCTACTAAAGTATCTATTATGAAAAGTTTGTCTTTGATCAATTTTTATTATCGGACTATCTCTAAAATTATTTTTTTCTAAAAAGAGTGAATCAATTTCCTCTTGAAAAATTGCTTTATATGAAATCGTGTCATTAATGGTTACATCAATAATTTTTTTTTTAGGAGTCAAATAACCGAATTCTTCAAGTAAAATAGATAAAAAAATTTCATTTGATCCATTTCTTGTATTTGGCAATAAAAGTCTAAAGGTTTGATAATTATTTATATTATTTTTTTCAATTGTAACTTTTAAAGATGAATTTAATTGATTTAAATGATCTTTATATTGACCCGTTATTCTAGCTTTTCCTTTTTTATACACGACTTTTTTTTCATTTTCTTTATATGTAATAGCTATGTCCATATATTTTTTAAATTTTTCATTAATCATTGGTGATTTATCAAAATTAATTAAATGCAATACTGAAAAATAATTTTTAGATGTAAAATAAATATTTATCTTATCTGGAAATTCTGAGGCAATTGAAAATTTAGAAAAAAAAAATATGAATAAAATAATAAATTTTATTATATTCATAAAATTGAAGATGACTTAATATTTGCAACTTCGTCTATTTCTTTCTGGCATTTATGAGCACTTTCAAAATTATTAAATATAAAATTTAAACTATACTCACTCTGATCTTTGTTTTTATCAAATGTAATTAAAGAAATATTTTCAAAATACCATTTATTTTCTAGGTTTTCTATACTACTACCATCTATTACTACCTGAAGCTCTATTTTATCTTTTTTGTATAAGCTAGAATCTGAATTATTGTTCATTTGTATTTTTTTATTACTATATTTTTCAACTATTAGTGAAAATCTATTAATAAATATTGGAAGTATAAGCATAAATAAGAATAAAATTAACGCATATTCAAATTTTACTCCAATTGTAATTCCTAAAGTGATTAAGAAAAAATATAATATTAAATCATATGGATTTCTAACAGGTGTTCTAAATCTTACAATTGAAAGTGCTCCAATCATGCCGAGAGCTAAATAAAAATTTTGTGATATTGAGATTGTTATTAGTAATGTTATTAATGGTAAAGACATAGAAATTAGTAAGTAATTTTTATGTCTTAAATACTGATTCATATAAAAACTATGCAGGAAAAAAACTATAAGCCCCATCAAGGATACAATGATGACATTTATTAATATAGATTCATTATTAATATCATTTTCACCTAGATAAATAGAAAAATTATTGATAATAGAATCCACATTTAATATTACATAAAAATTAAAAAAAATTAAATATAAATTTTAAAATGTTTAACCTCAGTAAAAAAAACTGTCTTATAACTGGTGGGGCCGGATTGTTAGGAAGGGAACACGCTATTGCTTTATCAAAATTTAATTGCAAAATAATTCTCCTAGATATTAATAAAAAAAGATTAATTGAAGCTAAAAAATATATTCTGTCAAAAGTACCCAAAGCAAAAGTATCATTTTATTGTGTTGATATAAGTGACGAAATTCAAATAAAAACTCTATATAAAGATTTAAAAGTAAAAAAAATATTTGTAAATATTTTAATTAATAATGCTGCCATAGATCCAAAAATGGATCGTATGAAGAAAGTAAATTTTGATCTTTCAAATTATGATACTTCTTTTTTAAGAGAGGAAATTGATGTTGGATTATTAGGGGCATTTCATTGTTCAAAAATATTTGGCTTAGAAATGGCCAAGAAAAAAGAGGGAAGTATAATAAATATTGCTTCTGATCTTGCTATATCTGGCCCAGATCAAAGAGTTTACGCTAAATCTGAAAAAATTGAAGATGTAAAAAACTTTAAACCAATCGGATATACAATTGTTAAAACTGGTATTCTTGGATTAAATAGATATCTGGCGACTTATTGGGCTCACAAAAATGTAAGGGTTAATTGTTTAGTCCCTGGAGCTGTTAAAAATACACAGAGTAAATCTTTGATAAAAAATATTATTAAAAGAGTACCATTACAAAGATTGGCAAAAAAAACTGATTATCATGGCGCAATTGTTTTTCTTGCTTCAGATGAAAGTTCATATATGACTGGACAACAACTAGTTGTGGATGGTGGAAGAACAATATGGTAGAAAAATTTGTAAACTCTAATTATTTTATCGAAAGTTCAAAAGTAATAAATTCAATAACAAATGAAACATCGAAAATTAATGAAATCTGCAATGATATACATGAATGTTTTAGGAGGAATAATAAAATTTTAATTGCAGGCAATGGCGGATCTGCCGCCGATGCTCAGCATTTTGCTGGTGAACTAACATGCACATATAAAGATCCTAGTAGAAGACCGTTTAGCGCAATCAATCTCGCAAATAATGCATCAGCAATTACAGCATGGACTAACGATTTCGATCATTTAGATTTCTTTTCAAGACAAGTAGAAGCATATGGTGTTCAAAATGATATATTATTTTTAATTTCAACTGGGGGCGGCGATCTAAATAAAAAATTATCTATTAACTTGATTAATGCAGCAAATAAAGCAATTGAAAAAAATATAAAAGTTATTTCCCTTGTAGGAAAAACAGGTGGAGAATTAGAGAAAATATCAAATAGATTTATTAAAGTGAAATCAAATATAACCTCCCATATTCAAGAAGCTCATATAGCGATAATTCATAGTATTTGTGAAAGTTTGGAAAATTATAATGAAGTTTAAAAAAAAAATTAATATTTATGCCGATGGTGTAGATTTAAAAGATCTAAAAAAAGTTAATAAGCCTTTAATTAATGGATTTACATTTAATCCATCGTTATTCAGATCAAATAATGTAGTAAATTATATTAGTCATTCAAAAAAGATTCTTAGTATAATAAAAAACAAATCAGTGTCTCTTGAAATAATTGCAGATGATGAAAGTAATATGATTAGGCAAGCTTATAAATTGTCAAATTTAGCTAATAATGTTTATGTTAAAATTCCAATAACTAATACTAAGGGCTTATCTTGTAGAAATGTTATTAAAGAATTATCTGCTAATAAAATTAAGTTAAATGTAACAGCAATCTTTACATTAGATCAAGTAAAAGAAGTCTTAGATGTAATGGATAGCCCAAAAAATATATTATCTATTTTCTCAGGAAGGATTTTTGATATAGGAATAGACGCTGTAACTCATACAAAAAAGATTAATAAATTTATTAAAAAAAATTCTAACTGTAAAAGTTTATGGGCAAGTCCTAGAATGGTATTTGATGTAATAAATGCTATAAAAGCTGAAAGTGATATTATAACGATGAGCCCACAACTGATTAAAAAATTATCATTATTTAATAAATCAGCAATTGATTTTTCATTAGATACAGTAAAAATGTTTTACAATGATGCGATAAAATCTAATTACAAATTTTAAATTTTAATTTAAAGTATATTTAATTTAATATTAATAAAAATATAAGAAAAAAATATGAATATAATTAATAATTTTATTGATGGAAAAAAAGATAAATCTAAATCAAATGATTTTTTAGATGTTTACAATCCTGCAAAAGGTGAAAAAATTGCAAGAGTAGTTAATTCGAATCAAGATGATTTATTAAAAGCTATTAACTCTTCTAAGAGAGGCTTTAGTATATGGTCTAACTACACTCCGCTTAAAAGATCGAGAATTATATCGGCTTATAAAAATATTTTAGAAAAAAATATTGATGAACTTGCTGAAATAGTTTCTCTTGAGCATGGTAAAACAATAGATGATGCAAAAGGCTCAGTTACAAGAGGTATAGAAGTTGTTGAATTTGCTTGTGGAATTCCTCATCTAATTAAGGGGGAATATTCTGCAAATGTTGGTACAAATATAGATTCCTGGTCTACAAAAAATCCAATAGGTATAACAGCTGGCATAACTCCATTTAACTTTCCAGCCATGGTTCCTATGTGGATGTTTCCGATATCTATAGCGTGTGGAAATTCTTTTATATTAAAACCATCTGAAAAAGATCCATCATGTGCAATCAAGTTAGCTGAATTATTTTCAGAGGCAGGTCTTCCCGACGGTGTGTTAAATGTTATTAATGGTAATAAATTTATAGTTGACTCAATATTAGAGAATAAAGAGATATCATCAGTTAGTTTTGTTGGATCTACACCAGTTGCAAAATATATCTATGAAAAGGCATCAAAATTTGAAAAAAGAGTACAAGCACTTGGAGGTGCGAAAAATCATTTAGTAGTAATGCCTGACGCAGATTTATCCCAAGCAACTTCAGGAATTATTGGAGCTGCTTATGGTTCAGCTGGTGAAAGATGCATGGCAGTTTCTGTTGCGGTTGCAGTTGGAGATATAGCTGACGAATTAGTTAAAAAATTAGTTGATTCTATTGAGGTTTTAAAAGTGGCACCTTTTACTGATCCAAACTCTGATATGGGGCCTTTAATTTCTAAAGATCATAAAAAGAAAGTAGAAAAGTATATAAGCTCTGGTGTAGAAGAAAATGCAAAATTAATCATAGATGGCAGAAACTTAAAAATTCAAGGTTATGAAAATGGTTATTTTGTGGGGCCAACTTTATTTGATGAAGTAAAAAAAGAAATGAAAATTTATAAAGAAGAAATTTTTGGTCCTGTTCTTTCTATAGTTAGGGTAAAAAATTATAATGAAGCCTTAAATATAATAAATGATCATGAATTTGGAAATGGAACAAGTATTTATACTTCAAGTGGTGAAATAGCTAGAGATTTTACACAAAAAACCAAAATTGGAATGGTTGGTGTTAATGTTCCGATACCCGTTCCAATGGCATTTCACACCTTTGGTGGCTGGAAACAATCATTATATGGAAGTCATGGCATGCATGGTATGGAAGGTATTAATTTTTACACTAAATTAAAAACCGTAACATCCAGATGGCCTACTAACACAAATTCAGCTCCTGAATTTAAGATGCCGACAAATTAAGTTTATATGAATATATTAGTAACTGGGTGCTCAGGTTTTATTGGATTTCACCTATGTAATAAATTGCTTTCTAATAAGAAAAATAAAATTTATGGAATTGATAATTTAAATAGCTATTATGATATAAAATTAAAACGGGATAGATTAAAAATTTTAAAAAATAAAAAAAATTTTTTTTTTAAAAAAATTGATATTAAAATTAATAATAAAGTTGAAGAATATTTTAAGAAAAATGAATTTGAATGTGTCATACATCTTGCTGCTCAAGCAGGAGTAAGATTTTCAATTAAAAACCCTAGAACATATTTATTAAATAATGTTAATGGATTTTTTAATATATTAGAAAGCTGTAGAAAGCATAAAATCAAACATTTTATTACTGCATCTACAAGTTCAGTATATGGAAATAATGAAAATTTTCCACTTAAAGAGGATTATGATACTGATAAACCATTATCATTTTATGCAGCTAGCAAAAAATCAAATGAAGTTATGGCTTATTCTTTTTCAAATATTTATAAATTACCCATTACTGTTTTAAGATTTTTTACTGTTTATGGAGATTATGGAAGGCCTGATATGTCTTTATTTAAATTTACTAAAAAAATAATCTCTAAAAAAGAATTAGATTTATTTAACTTTGGTAATCATGAGAGAGACTTTACTCATGTAGATGACGTTATTGCTGTAATAGTAAAAATTATAAATAATCCTGCAAAAAATAAGATTCCTTATCAAATATATAATGTTGCAAGCGGTAAGCCTAAAAAGCTTAAATATTTTTTAAATTTAATAGAAAAAAACTTAAATTTAAAGGCAAACACTAAAATGCTGGGATTACAAAAAGGAGATATTGTTAAGACACATGCAAGTACAACTAAAATTAATAATAAAACTAACATATTTAATAGAAAACCGTTCGAAGTTGGTATTCAATCATTTATTAAGTGGTACAAAAGTTACTATAAATAGGTATATGTAATTATGGTTAATAACGAGGAAAATATATTAGAGCTAAAATATGGAAATTTATTGAAAATTTTCAGTTCATTTAGATATTTATTTCTAATATCTTCTTTATCTTTAATAATAACTTTTATCTACTTTTACAATCAGCACAACAAACCAAATAAATACGAACTTAAAGTTCAATTAACTAGTTTGAATGAATTAGATTTTTTTGAATTTAAAGAATTTCAATATGATATGTCTAAGCTTTATAGCAATATGGAAAATTTAATTGGACTTAAAAATTCATCATTCGCTTTTGAGTTTAGAAAAGAATCACTATTTGATATTTATTTTTCTGAGACTTTTAATAAAAAAAATATCACAGAAGCAGCAAATAATGCAGTCTCAAATAGCAATGATATTGATTATTTAACTAGTATTGATCCTATTGTTGAAATTGAAACTATAGGTAGTGTTGTTGATACCTACAATGTTTTAAAAATTTCTATAATAACTGATAGACCTAAAATTACTAAAAAATTTTTGGAAAATTACGCTTTTTATTTAAATAATCAATCTAGAAATCAATTTATAAAATTCATTGATAAAATTATAATCAATTATGAAAAATTTTTTGTAAATCAATTAAATAACTTATTAAACAAAAAAATTATTTTGACTAAAGAACTAAATGTTATAGCTAAAACAGAAGGGTTTGATGATTATAAAGATTTGATTAATAAAATTGATAAACTTGAGGAAGTTAGTTTTATTTTAGACAATAATAATATCAATTTTGGTGAATCTAATTTAGAAAATAATTACATTAAATTTAATATTGGAAATTTAAAACCTCAGATAGGTCTTCTGCTTTATAAATTTTCAAATCTAAATAGAATAGACGATCAAATAGAATCATTAAATATTTATTATGAGTCATCGAAAATTATTACTTCAAATATGAGAAATGCATTTTTGACCAATATTGAATTTCTATCAAATACAGAAAATGCTTATGTATCTTCTAGGATTGTTCCAAAAAAATATATTTTAAATTCTATATTAATATTTATGTCAACATTTCTTACTATTACTTTAATATTATTTTTATTTTTAAAAGTTAAAGAAAATAAAATTAATGCTAAGTAAATATTTTTTAAATAAATTATTTGTACTTAAAAAAATACTTTTTATTGGACTTCCTTTTGCTATTGTAAGCGGTCCTTTATTATCTGATTTATTTATTAGTTTAATAGGAATTTTTTTTTTAATTTATTGTTTTTTTGAAAAAAAAAATTTCTATTTATTTAAAAATATTTTTTTTATTTTATTATTTTTTTTTAACTTATATCTAATTATAATTTCACTATTTTCAAAAGATTTATATTTATCCTTAAGTTCTTCTTTATTTTATTTTCGTTTTTTAATCTTTGCTTTTGCAATAAGATTTATATTAATCAAGGATGCTAATATGGCTATTTATTTTTTTTACTCTTTATGTTTGATGTCATTTATACTCATTATTGATTCATATTATCAATATTTTAATGGTGCTAATATTCTAGGTTTTGAATATAATGGCGTTAGATTATCAAGTTTATTTGGTGAAGAATCAATATTAGGCTCTTATCTTTCAAGATTGATGCCAATTATCTTTGGACTGTTTGCATTCAAAAAAATTAAATCAAAATATTTTTTAACACTAACATTATTAATATTAGTACTTTCTGATGTAATCATATTTTTGTCTGGTGAGCGTGTTGCTTTTTTTATGTTGACTTTATCATCTATTTTAATTGTTTTATGTGTACGAAATTGGTTTTATGTACGTTTGATTTCAATATTATTTTCTTTTGTAATAATATTAATTATATTATTTATTGACCTATCGGTTAGAGATAGAATGATAACAACTACTATTGATCAAACCAATATTTTAGGTGAAAAAGTTGTTGCTTTTACACCTGCACATGACGCCCTTTATAAAACTGCTTTGAATATTTTTTATGAAAATTATATTTTTGGTATAGGGCCAAAAATGTTTAGAGAAGTGTGCAGTGATGTTATTTATTATGAAATAGATGGATGTTCTTCACATCCTCATAATTCTTATATACAACTTTTAGCAGAGACAGGATTAATAGGTTTTTTAATCTTATCATCTTTATTTGTTTATTGTTTAATATTAATTATAAGACAATTATATGCAAAATTTTTTAATCGAGAATCATTTGTTTCAGATTATTATATTTGTTTTATTATTGCTATTTTTGTAAATTTTTGGCCACTAATGCCTACAGGAAACTTTTTTAATAATTGGATGTCAGTTATGTATTATTTGCCAATAGGATTTGCTTTATATTTTAAATATGATGACGAGAAAAAAATTTAAAATAGCTATTATTGGTTTAGGCTATGTAGGATTACCACTTGCGATAGAATTTGGTAAAAAAATTAATACTTATGGGTACGATATCAATAAAAAAAGAATACAAAAATTAAAAAATAATATTGATGAAACAAAAGAAGTTAGCGAATCTAATTTTAAGTTATCTAAAAAACTATTCTTTGAAAATAATATAAACAAACTCAAAAATTGTAATGTTTTTATAGTAACTGTCCCAACACCAATAAAAAAAAATTATAAACCAGATTTAAAATTCATAAGAAATGCTTGCAATGATATTAGTAAGATTTTAAAAAAAGAAGATTTAGTAATCTTTGAATCAACAGTCTATCCTGGAATAACAAATGATTTTTGTGGTAGATTAATTGAAAAGCGATCAAAGTTAGTACTAAATAAAGATTTTTATCTAGGTTATAGCCCTGAAAGAATTAACCCTGGTGATAAACGTCATACCATAAAGGATATTGTAAAGATAGTCTCTGGCTCTAATAAAAAAGCTTTGAGAATTTGTGAATTATTATACGGTAAAATTTTGAAATTAAGAATTCACAAAACTTCTTCTATTGAAATAGCTGAAGCTGCGAAAGTTATTGAAAATACACAAAGAGATATAAATATTGCATTTATGAATGAACTATCATTAATATTTGATAATCTTGATATAAACACAAATGAGGTTCTAAACGCAGCTAAAACTAAATGGAATTTTAATCATTATACCCCAGGTCTGGTCGGTGGACATTGTATAGGTGTGGATCCATATTATCTAGCACACGTAGCAAAGTTAAATAATTACAAACCTAAATTAATTTTAGCAGGTAGAAATCTAAATGAAAGCATGGCTAAAGAAGTAGTTAAAAAAACATTTAGATTAATGATTAATAAAGATATAAAAATTGAAAAGCCCAAAATACTAATATTAGGATTATCGTTTAAAGAAAATTGTACCGATATTAGAAATTCAAAATCATTTAATATAATTGATATTTTTTTAAGAAAAAAAATAAAAGTAGATATTTATGATCCAATTGCAAACTTAGAAAAAATTGAAAAAAAATACTTATCCTTAATTAAAAAACCTAAAAATAATTATTATGATTGTATAATATTACTTGTAAAACATAATTATTTTATAAATAAAATAGGATTTAAAAAGATTGCTAAACTTGGGAAGAAAAAATCAATTTTTTTTGACATTAAGGGGGCGTTTAATAGAAATTTAACTGATTACTCTCTTTAAATGAAATTAAAAATTTTATTCTTTATTTCTGATCTTGGTAGTGGAGGGACACAGAGATCATTGCTATATTTAACTGATTACTTAATTAGTAAAAATTATGATGTTAAAATTGTTGTTTTAAACAAAAAAATAGAACAATTTTATAAATATTCTAAGAAAATTGAAATTATTTATTTAGAGAATGTAAATCACAAAAACAACATATTTGATAAAATTATATCGAATATTAAAAAAATTTATTTGATAAAAAAAATAACACAGAAACACAAATCTCATTATTGTATATCAATGCTAAGTCAAACCAATGTAATAGTTCTTTTAGCAAGTATTTTTAATAATCATTCTAAAATTATCTTGTGTGAAAGAAATGACCCTTATAAACAAAAATTTAATATTTATTGGAAATTTTTAATTAGATATACATATAAGTATGCAGATTGTATTTGTGTTAATTCTCCAAACGCATTTAAATTTTTTAGTAAATTTATAAATAAAAATAAATTGAAAATTACTCTTAACCATATTGAGTTTAAAAATTTAAATAATAATATCACTAAAGAAAAAATAATTTTAGCCGTTGGTAGAATCAATTTTCAAAAAGGATATGATATTTTAATAAATGCTTTTAAGGAATCTGATGCACATCATAAAGGATGGTGCTTAAAAATTGTCGGCAACTTTTCTGATATTAATTATTATCAAAAGCTCAAAGAATTATCTAAAAATTATATAAACAAATCAATTTTTATTATTGATGAAGTTCAAAACATCGAAAAGATATATTCGCAATCATCTGCCTATATAATTGCATCAAGATTTGAGGGTACGCCAAATTCTTTTCTAGAAGCTGCTTCAATGAGTATGCCATGTATAGTTAGTGACTCAATTAATTTAGGAGACAAGTTTCTGATTGATAAAGAGAATGTAATTTTATTTAATAGTCAAAATATCGAATCTTGTAAAAAATCAATAAATTTTCTAATAAATAACTACAAAACAGCTCTAAAATATGGAAATAATCTTAAAAGTTTGATTTTGAGAAAATATTCTTTAAAGAAAGCAAACTCAAGTTGGGATGAGATAATAAAAACTTAAAAATATGTTCAAAAACAAAAACATACTGATAACCGGTGGTACTGGAACATTTGGTATTAATTTTGTAAATTATCTTGTTAAAAATAAAATAAATTTTTCTAAACTCATTATATATTCAAGAGATGAACATAAACAGTTTTACCTTCAAAATGAATTAGAAAAATATAAAAAAAATATTAGATTTTTTATTGGTGATGTTAGAGATTTAAATAGACTTAAATTAGCTTTTAAGGAAGTTGATATTGTTATTCATGCAGCAGCAATGAAGCATGTATCAACAGCTGAGTATAATCCATTCGAATGCGTAAGCACAAATATTATTGGCGCTCAAAATGTTTGTCTTGCTGCAATTAATGAAAATGTTAAACAAGTTATTGCACTTTCTACTGATAAAGCGTCAAATCCGATTAACTTATATGGTGCAACTAAACTTGCTTCAGACAAAATTTTTATAGGTTCAAATATAATGTCTGGATCAAATGGATGTAAGTTTTCAGTTGTGAGATACGGTAATGTATTTAATTCTAGGGGAAGTGTGCTCCCAATCTTCATGGATCTTCTTCAAAAAAAATCAAAATATTTGCCAATAACTGATAAAGAAATGACAAGATTTGTTATAACTATTGAACAAGCAATATCTTTTGTTTTAAATTCTATAAAAATAATGAGAGGTGGTGAAATATTTATCCCTAAAATTCCAAGTATAAAAATTGTTGATTTAGCTAAATCACTAGCGCCAGAATTAGCAATTAAAATTGTTGGCTTAAGATCAGGAGAAAAAATACATGAAACAATGTTTTCTTCAGATGAGTCAGCTAACGTTATAGAGCATAAAAATTATTATATAATTGAGCCAGGTAAAAAAGAACATTGGTATAAGTCTCATTTTTCAAAAAATTATAAAAAAATCAAAAAAAATTTTACATATAGAAGTGATATAAATAAAAAATTCTTATCAATAGCAGACATTAAAAAAATAATTAAAAATATTAAATAAATGAAAATTTTGATAACCGGTTCTACCGGTCTTTTAGGATCAAGAATTAATCAATACTTTCGTACAAAAAAATATTTAGTTTTTTCTACAAGTTATAAAAAGTCAAAAAAACTAAAATGTAATCTAAAAAATTTTTATGAGTTTAAAAAATTATATGATAAAATACAACCGAATTTCATTATAAATTTGGCATGTTTATCAAATGTTGATCTATGTGAATATAATTTTAAAGAAGCGATAAAGTTAAATAGCATTATTCCAAAAAATATAGTTAAAGTTGTAAAAAATGATCCAGTAAAAATCATTCATATATCAACTGATCACGTTTATAACAGCATTGGAAAAAACCATGAAGATAATGTTTCTTTAACAAACAATTATTCATTTTCAAAATTTTTAGGTGAAAAATATATAGTTCAAAATAAAAATTCTATTGTTTTAAGAACTAATTTTTTTGGAAAATCTATTTCAGACAAAGAAAGCTTTTCAGATTGGATTTTTAATAATTATAAAAAAAAAGATATAAAAATTTTTGATGATGTTTTTTTTAACCCTATTTCCATGACAACATTATGCAAAATTATAAACAAAGTAATGAAAACAAATAAAAATGGAATTTATAATTTGGGATCAGATAAAGTTTTATCAAAATTTGAATTTTCAAAACTTTTACTAAAATTAAATGGAATTAATAATAAATTAAATAACATCAGTATAGAAAAAGTTAATTTATTTTCTAAAAGACCACATTATATGGGAATGAATGTTGATAAGTTTATTAGAACTTTTAATTATAAAAAAATTAAAATAGAAAGAGAAATTCTTAAGGAGCTTTGATTATTTTTTTGTTAACTCAAAAAGTTTATGTATTGACAATAAATTAAATAAAAATTGTGCTGGCTCTTCTTTATAACTATATTCCTTTAGCCATATATTCTTCTTACTTTCTAATAAATTCCAATCAATATAATTTAAAATGTTTTTTAATTCGTTATTTTCAAATATTTTATTAATTTCATTTTTAAGTTTAGAATTATTTTGTAAATAGTGTTCTCTATTTGGAAAGGTTTTTTCTTTCGCTATAGGTGCTTTATAACTTATATTGCCTGTAATAAATCTAGTGATCTTTCTTATTATTAATTTTATTGTTTTAGTCATAGCATTATCGCCTGCTGGAAAACCATAATTTGTTGTTGGTATTTTTCCAATTGTATTATTAAAACTATTTATTACACCAACTAATAATCTTAAATTTTTATAATTATATGGATGAATTGAAAGATAGAAATTAAATATATCATTGTCAAAAACGACTGTTCTTTGTGGTGCATAAGTTTGCATAGTTAATAAATTTAATCTGGAATAGTGTTTGCCTAATGTTTCAATAATTAGATGATCCCATTTTTCTAGATTTGTATCTTTTTTATTAGATTTATTACTTAATATTTTGTTAATTTTATTATTAAAATATTTTTGAATATAAATTTTATTACTTTTTTTTAAAAAATTTTCTAAATTGATTCCTTTTGTCCTAAATTTAACATTATTTATAAAAAATTTATTAAAATCTTTTTTTTCTTTTAAGTTTATATATTCAAAAAAAATTGGACTGTTAAAAATTTTATAATTTTTAAAAGGGGAATATAAACCAGCAAATAAATAATCTAAACCATGACCGTGAAAAAATACTTCACTTTTCTTTAAATTCTTATTGTTTATACCAGCGAATAATCCATCATAGAATGAATACTGCCCACCAGAAATCTTTGTAATAAAATTTAAATTTTTTACAAAGTGATCTTTATCAATCTTTATAAATTCAAATTTACTTTTTTGGTTAATTGAAATTTTCTTTGCTAAATTAACTTCTAGATTCTTTGTAAATCCTATAGAAAAACACTTTGGTTTTTTTTTCATACTTGCTAATACGATACGACTATCGTGACCTGCTGATAAAAAAATACTATTTTTTTTGTTATCACTTGTTAATCTTGAAGATGAAGATTTGATTAAATTCATTAATTTTACAGAAGCAACTTTGGCATTTAGCTTCTTTCTATTAAAATTTGGCTTCCAATAAATGTTAGTCTTTAAACTAAATGAATCTACACTTAATATTGTAGCAGGTAACAGATATTTTGACATATTATCATATGTAGAATCGCCAAATGTTCTTCTAAACCATAGAAATTCAATTATATTTTTTTGATTAATCTTAAATTTTTTATTTATTCTATTATCTTTAAATATATCAAAATAAAGATGCGAAATTTTAAAGTTATTTTCAAAATTTGAATAAAATATAGGTATGCTATTAAATCTGTCATTAATAATAAATAGTTTTGCATTTATTCTATCAAAAATTATAAATAAAAACTGACCGTTAATTTCTTTAAAAAAATTTTTACAATTATTTATTTTTGTTAAATCTAATTCATCAATTGCTCTCAAGTAATGGTCATAATCAATTTTATTATTTTTAAAAACAACTCCAAAGATATAAATAATTTTTTTATCAGTTATTAATTCTTTTCCATCAAATAAATTTTTATGAAAACTTATTGATAAACCGGAAGTTTTAAGAAATGGTGTTTTTGAATAGTTTATTTTTTTATTTTTTCTTTTGTTCCAAAATAATGTTAAGTGTGGTCTTTTCATTTTTACTTTATTAAAATTAAGTAGAAATGATAATTTATTTTGATATATAAATGAAGAAAAATTAATAAATGCTATCATGTTAAATATTATTTGTGAAATTGCTAATGGATATTATGGCAGTTTATCGATGTCTAAAGAATATATAAATTTAGCATCTAAAACTGGCGCAAATGCTATTAAGTTTCAAATTGCATACGCTGAAGAAATGTTAAACCGAAATGATATTATCTTTCCAATAATTAAGAAAAATGAAATGTCATTAAATAAATGGAAAAAGCTAAGAGAATATGCAAACAATAAAAAATTAAAATTTTACTTAGATATTGATGGTATGCAGGCATTAGATTTAGCAAAAAAAATTAAACCAGATGCTATAAAAATTCATACTACCTCATTTTTTGATAAAAGATTGCTATTAGAATCATTAAAAAGATTTAAAAAAGTCTACATTTCCATAAGTGGAATAGAAGAAGTTGAGTTTTCAAAATTATATAAATTCCTAAAAAAAACAAAAAAACTTAATAAAGTTATTTTTTTACATGGTCATCAAAATGCACCTACAAAAATTAATGATATTAATTTATCAAGAATTACTTCTTTAAAAGAAAAATTTAAGAATCTTAACATAGGATTTATGGATCATATTAGTGGATCTTCAAAATATAAATACTCCCTCTCAATATTTGCATTAGGATTAGGTATTAAATGTTTTGAAAAGCATCTAACAAAATCAAAAAAATTAAATCTTATTGACTCTATATCTGCGATTGATCCCATTGAATTTAAAGAATATGTTAAATCACTAAATGATCATTACTCTTCTTTAGGCTCTAAAACTATAAAATTAACAAAAAGTGAAAAAATATATAGGAATAGCTCACTTACAGTTATTTATACTAAAAAAATTATTAAAAAGAATCAAATTATATCTTATAAAGATCTCACACACAAACGACCTTTGAAATTTTCAAACAATTTCTTTGTTGATCCTGATAAAATTCTTGGTAGAGTTGCCAATTGTGATATTAATATTGATAAACCAATAAAAAGAACTCAAATCAAATGAGAAAGTTGATTGCAGCCCTTGCATGTAGAAATACTAGTAATAGACTTTATGGAAAGCCTTTACAAAACCTTGATGTAAATAAAACTATTTTAGATGAACTTGTAAACTCAATTAAAGAAAAAAAGGTAGTTAAAAAAATTTGCTTAGGTATTGCTAATGGTCAATCGAATCTAGCATTTAAAGAATTTGCTCTTCAAAATAACTTATCTTTTATTTTTGGCGATGAAATAGATGTACTTTTAAGACTTATTAAATGTGGTAATCATTTAAAAGCTACCGATATTTTAAGAATTACTTCTGAAAACCCTTTTGTGTATTTAGATAATATTGAAAAGGTATGGGATATTCACAAGAAAAACAATAATGATCTCACAGCAACAGATGGAGGACCGTTAGGAACTCACTATGAAATTTACAAGTTATCAACATTAAAAATATCACATGCCAGAGGATCAAAAAAACATAAAAGTGAACATTGTGATTCTTATGTTATGGATAATTTAAATAAATTCAGAGTTCAAATTATCGAGTTACCAAAAAAACTATTAAGATATGAATACAGATTGACAGTGGACAATCCAGAGGATTTAATTGTTTGTAGGGCAATTTATAAAAAATTAAAAAGAAATTCACCTAATATTCCACTTTCTAGAATAATTAAATTCTTAGATAAAAATAAGGATATTGCTGATCTTAATATTGAATATCCTAGAATGACAAGAATATGGCCAAAATCACTTTACATTTAATAACGAAAAATTAAGAATAAAAATATGAGTTTTGACAGAAATAAATTTATTAAGGATGGGTATTGCATAATAAATACTGACAAAAAATTAATTAAAAATATAAGATTGAAAATTCTTTCTCTATTTAAAAAGTTTCTTAAAGAAAAATTTAATTTCAAATCTATTGATGAAAAATTAATAATTAATTTATATTATTCAA
>MDTG01278891.1_pt1 | contig 25308 bp, 36 predicted proteins | sample 811421 | NCBI WGS metagenome assembly MDTG01 (sample SAMN05326645, study PRJNA326480) | marine metagenome | isolation source: seawater | place: Pacific Ocean: South East | collected 2011 | reverse complement strand
TGGTATTAAACTCATCGGACAACATATGACTACACAAAATGCCGATTTAATTGATGCGTGACCTTTACAAACGTTGTACATTTCCCCATATTTTTTATAGTTGTTGCTCCTATATAAGTACAAGTACTGCGAATACCTCCCAAATAATCCAATACTGTATTGTTTAAATCTCCTTTATAAGGTATGCGCAATTCTCTTCCTTCCGATGAACGATATTTTTCCATTTTTCCATAATGTGTTTCCATGGCTTTTTTAGAACTCATACCATAAAACGATTTATACTGCTTACCAGTTTTTTCATCTATAACCACCTCGCCTGGATTTTGATGGTGTCCTGCAAATTGACCTCCTACCATGACAAAATCAGCACACGCACCAAATGCCTTTGATACGTCCCCCGGACAAGTAATCCCACCGTCAGCTATAATAGCTCCTCCTAAACCATGCGCTGCATCCGAACACTCTAATACAGCAGATAATTGAGGTATTCCAACTCCTGTTTTTAACCTTGTGGTACACGCACTACCAGGTCCTATACCTACCTTTACAATGTCCACTTTACCATTAATTAACAACTCTTCTACCATTTCACGAGTTGCTACATTACCTGCTACAATAATCTTATCCGGATATGCATTACGCACCTTTTTACAAAATTCTACTAAACTAGACAAATATCCATTCGCTATATCTATACAAATCCATTTACAGTTTACTACTTCTAATATACTCTGTAATCTATCAAAATCTGTATCGCTTATACCCGTAGATATCATATACAAATCTGGATTTAAACTCGTTTGAGATTTAAAATCTTCTGGTGAATAAAACTTATGTAACGCTGTTACGATATTATACTTAGAGAGGACCTGATAAACACCAAATGTTCCTGTTGTATCCATATTTGCTGCTATAAGCGGGACTCCTTTCCATGTATCTGATGCCCATTTAAATGAAAATTCTCGTTCTATATCTACGTCATTACGACTTTTCATGGTAGATCGTTTGGGACGAATAAGAACATCACTATAATCTAACAACTGTTCTGTTTCTATTTTAGTCATTATATACTTTAGTTGATCAATCTGTTTATATCAATATTTAGACAACAAATATCATTCACTAAAGTTATGTAAACTATTTACGCAGATGGAGTGTAGAAATATTCCGGTATTACATTAGTATTTCCACCTCATCCACCACGCTGCTTACGACGCCTTCTTCTCCTCTTAGTAGAACCGCACGTTTGTCTAGTATTTCTTTGCTTTCTTTGCTTTCTTTGCTTTTTGGATTGCACACCACCATTTTGACGACGAGATTTACGAAGAGAACGTTTACGCGAAAAACGACGACTGAAAACCATTATACAATAGCATAACATTTAATTATGATATCGTATTTTATCTTGAATATTTACGACTACGCTTTTGCTTTAAACGTTTTTTATATTTTTTTGTACCTCCACTAATAGGGGTCATTGGTGGAGTAGTAGGGTTTAATGGAGAACTACCTATTTTGGTAGTGTTATTCAATGATTTTGGTGGTGATAATCCTTTATGAGATATTGTTGGCGGTGGCGTTGGTGATATGGTTGAAATACTTGCATTCATATTTGTAGTGTTCAAAGGTGTGGGTGATTGGGTGGGTACTGAACTAGGTATGGGTACTTTACTGCCCGGCGCTGGTGGCGTTTTAGTACCCGGGACTGTTGGTGGTTTAGTACCCGGGACTGTTGGTGGTTTAGTAACCGGGGCTGTTGGTGGTTTAGTAACCGGGGCTGTTGGTGGTTTAGTAACCGGGGCTGTTGGTGGTTTAGTACCTGTTGGTGGCGTTTTAGTACCCGGCGCTGTTGGTGGCGTTTTAGTGCCTGGTGCTGTTGGTGGCGTTTTAGTGCCTGGTGCTGTTGGTGGCGTTTTAGTGCCTGGTGCTGTTGGTGGCGTTTTAGTGTCTGGCGTGGTCCCTAAAGGTTTTGTTGCTCCCGCCGGTGCCGAGCCTGGCGGTGTTGGAGTTTTAGCCGCCGCTGCATCTTTTGGATGTACAGGTTTTTCAGTGGGCATTCCTGCTGCTTTTTTGGCATGATGTGCTGCTGTATTTGCCGCGTGCGTTGCATTGTCTTTTGCTGTTTTTGCTGCCTTTTGTGCGGTGGCTGCTGCCGCGGCACCTGCTTCCTTTGCCTTATCCGCTCCCGCTTTTACCGCTGCTGCACCCTTTGCTGCTTGAGTTTTAGCTGCTGTCGCGGCTTGTGCCCCTGCCGCATTTACCTTATCTTTCGCTTTATTTGCTTGATGTTGAATATTTGCTTGCTGTTTTTTCATTTCAGCGGTAGTTTTTGCACTTGCTGCTTTTGCTTTTGCCGCCGCTTTATTAAACTGAGTTTTAACGCCACTCGCTAAGTGCCCACCTTCTTTTGCTATAGCATTTAAATCTAATCCTTTTGTACTAGATACAGCGGCACATACAGCAACAACAGCTAAAAATGGTGTAACCATGGTCAAATCACCCCCCTTTTGTTTTTTTGTATATCTATTGCTTTTTTTTCTAAACTTTCTTGATTGCCGTTTCACCATAATATATATTACCAATATTATATTCTCATTACTTCAACTCCCGTAATTCTACTTAATTCTTCTACAGCTGGGTCATTATGATAATCGTCTATATACTTTATTTCATTTATACCACTACCACATAACAATTTCATACAATTAAAACAAGGATAATGTGTGATATACGCCACGGTATGATCTGAACTTACTCCTCGTTTTGCACAATCTACTATGGCATTTTGTTCGGCGTGAATTGTACCTATTTCATGATTATCTCTAACTATAGAAGTATGTGGACAACCCGGTAAAAAACCATTATACCCTTGTGAAACAATACGATTATCCTTTACTAACAAACAACCTACTTTTAAACGACTACAAGGCGAACGCGTTGAAGTAACCTGTACAATCGATTTAAAATATTTATTCCAACAAGGTCTAGGTTCACTATCTGTCATTACTATATAAGTTCATAATCTCTTTATTTATATACCATAATGATTTAAGGTACTTTGTATAACAGTTTTTACATTCTTAACATTTACACTGTTACCAAACTGCTTATAACTATGCTTATCGTTTTCATCTATTTTATAAGTATCTGGAAAAGATTGAAGACGAGCGCACTCTCTCGGTGTTATATATCTTTTTTCTTTACCATATATCGGAATTTGACTAATAGCGACCAAAGTAGGGAAATAATGTGCTTTTTTTACACGTATACCCGATTGACGAAGTTGAATGAAATAATGAAATATACTATCATTTTCCTTAACTTTTCCTACTTGCCATTCTAGTTTTCCATATATTTCTCGCTTTGATAGTAAATCCTTATGTTTTGTATACCACGATGCAAATGGTTCGCGATATTTATCTATCAATCGTTTATTTTTTACCATATACTCTTTTCTCCACTGTGCTAAAGTATCATATTCTTCATCGGTATATCTACGATAGGCATCATGAATTAATAGGGTTGGAGACAAGGTTTCACCTACCTCAAACATTTGAATCATTTCATCCCATGCTTCCAATACTTGTAATACATCACCTTTTAAATAATATTTTTTATCTACATCCACTCGTTTCTCAGTAATACTTGACACTTCTAACGTTACGTTATCGTCAACGCTTAATGTTATAGGATCGCCGGTATACAAATCCTTTCTTACACAGACAAAGTAAATACGCTCTCTTTGTTGAGGAACTCCATAATCGTGGGGTGACATTTGAAATCGTTGTAGTACATATCCATGCAAATCTATTTGTTGTTCTATGTATTTTAATACTTCTCCTTCACTTACTTTAAGAATATGTTTTACATTTTCTAAAAATAAAAATTTTGGTTGTTTTACTTTTACGATACGCATGATTTCATCAAACAATCCTCCTCGCTTATCTCGAAATGTCTTTTTTTTACCACCACTACTAAAGGGCTGACAAGGAAAACCTCCACACAATACGTCAAAATCCGGTAATTTATGCTCATCTATTTCTTTAATATCATTAACTGGTTTAATACCATAATTCTGTTCATAGTTTATACGGCAATCCTTATCAATATCACACGCCAATATACAATTTGCACCCAAATCGTTAAGAGCTTGGTGAAATCCACCAATACCACAAAACAAGTCTATAAAGGTAAGAGTTTCCATTATATGTTATTATATAGTATACTTTAATATCATTTTAGTAGGATAAATCTATTTCTACGCCTTTGCCTCCACAACAATAATTTCTAGAAATTACCACATTTTTTGTTACTTTTGCTAATTTAACTAGAAAGGTTTCTAGTTCTTGCTGAGTATTACGATGGATAAATATAGCACTACTTGAATCATTATAGGATGTCTTTCTGCGCCACTTTGTATGTATATTGGAAAAAGCATTTCTGATATGTACCAATTCATTAAAATCATTGTCTTTTATTCTATGACACGTCAAACATATCCTATTCGAGCTCCATTTTATTTTAGAGTCTCGTCTAGTAAATCTAACTACTCTATGTTTTTCAATCTTAGCGTTATCTTTAACCATTTCTCTTACTGTGCTATTTGTAGTCATTAAATTTGTAATATCACTGCTGTTACAATTTACTAATGGAAAATAATCGCATATTTTAGCGTAAAGAAGATTGTCTAACTGATTCATCACTGGTTACTCTTTTGTTGTTTTTTTAATAAGATTTCAATTTTAGTAATAAAAACAAGACTAGAATATATAGAATGGATGACGAAGATTATCAAAAATTGTTAGATATAGTAACAAATGAAGAATAGAATACGATTCTTCATACGTCTATGAAAGATATAAATCAGCGAAAAGAAAATCTTATAAATGAACTTAAATTGCCTAAAAAAGAAGGTAATGATATTCTAAAAAAATTAAAACATTATCGTTATACGATGGAACTCCCTGATTTAGAAATAGGTGCTTATGTTCGGTGGATCAACTTAAATCATAGCGAGAATGTTTATTTAACAAACGGTTCCTTTATATGTGATATATTAATTACAGAAGATGGAATACAAATTCGTTGTAAAAATCGTTTTGGACAGTTCCATCTTCTGAAATTCGACGAACATTTGATATTTCAAAAACTATCAGAACAAGAATGTATATTATTACAACTGATGGAATGTGTAAAAAATAAGAAAATTACTTGATACTATAATAAATGAATACAGGTATAGTAACCCTATTTATAATTATTTTTATATGCTTTATATACATATCATATATGTATACGATTACACCAACCCGTCCAGAAAAAATTATAGTATTTGATATGGACGAAACATTAGGATGTTTTGTACAATTAGGTATGTTTATACATATTTTAGAAACTCATATACATAGACAAATTACATCACAAGAATTTAATATATTTATGGACATGTATCCGTTATATCAACGCCCTAATATTATTAGTATTTTACAATATCTTAAAAAACAAAAACAACAGGGTAAATGTAACAAAATATTTATTTATACTAATAATCAAGGACCGAAATCTTGGGCATTACTCATTAAACAATATTTTGAATACAAACTAAACTACTCTTTATTCGACAAAGTGATTCATGCCTATAAAGTAAATAATATACAAGTTGAAAAAAATAGAACTACACACAATAAAACGGTAAAGGATTTTTTCAATTGTACTAATTTAAATAAAAATGCACAAATATGCTTTTTAGATGATCAGTATCACCCACATATGCTACATCCTAATGTTTACTACTTACATTTAAATGAATATCATTATTTCTATGAACCTACATTTATATTTCAAAAATTTAAAGAAGAATTTCAATTATCAGATAGTTATATAAGTTATTTACAAAATAGCGATCGAAGTCTTTATCTTGACTTTCAAGAAAATAATAAACATATGCAGTTATCCAAAGAAAAGGTAATTTCAAAAAAAATACTACAGGAATTAAACTATTTTATTCAGTATTTTGGTAAACCTTTAACACGAAAATCAAAGTACAAACAACCTTATACTAGAAAAAAATATACGCAACGACACCCCTATAAACACATCCATTAAGATAAATATACTATTTGCTTTTCTTCAATTATCCCACGACACGTGGGACATTTATTAGTATATAAATTATTAGCACACACTTCACAACAAGCAAAATGTTTACAGGGCAAAAATACCACATTGCGTTCCGTATTGTGACATACCACACATTGCAATTGTTTTTTAATAAGTCCATTGTCTTTTAGTATTTTATCCATCTTAGTTTTATTTATTTCATTATCTAACTTCTCTTTTTGATACTTTATTTTTAAGCTCTCTATCTTTCCTTCCAACTCTTCTATATAACTTTCATGCAAGTCTATTTCATTTTGCTGAATATTTTTTACACTCGTTTCCAATACCTGACAGCGCTCTTGATGTTCTACTACCCCTTTAAATAACATGCGTAATGCATCATTATTACTTTCCTGCTTTATAATTGTCTTATTCTTGAAAGTTAATAACTTTTTATAATAAGTATTTGAAGTATCCACTGTTTCATCATCACTAAAATCTTCGGTCTTATCTACTGATTCTACTTCGTCCACAGTATTATTTTGTATTATAGAGGCCCAATTTGTTCTTGCAGGATTTAATAGACTAGTATCTAAACGATGATGAGACCTATATGTAGATGTTGATAATAAAGGATTTTCCGATAAATTAGGTAACGCCATATATAAATATATTATATTATTTTATTTTCACTTATGTAAACCGGTAATTCTATATCATATTGATTTGTTACAGTACACTTCCATTCTATCTCTAATGGTATCGTCTCCGCTAACGGTGATTTAGATGTCCATTTTTCCTTACATAATACCTTTCGCATTTTGCGAATTCTTGCAGCAATTCCTCCTACATTCCTAGGGGCTTCGTGTTTTACAGCCCACTCAAACTGTAGCGCTTCTATTTTAGTTGGGAAACCTTTTACTAAACACATATGTTCCCAACCAGGACCTTTACTGGCGGTATATTTGGCGCCACCTGATATCTCGCCATTATGTTTTCTTAAACGTTTTACGGGATCTGGGGATACACCAGCATACGTATAAGGACCATTGTTAATTAAATAAAATTGCCATTGATCTTTATCTGAATCCATATACACATACTATAGAGTATTATTTTTATTTAAATACATATTTTATAGGTATTTAAAAACAAACTATATTACTATGCTATAATGACTCTTTTTTTATTGTCGTGGAAAATTATGGATAATGCTCGTGTACCTTGTATGACTTATTTTGGCTCCATGACCCCGGAAGACGACGCACGTGATGCTGTTGGGGTAGAAATTCTCGGACGATGGGGTGAAGTAGGTAATGCTTCGGGGACCTGCATTTGCCGGGCGCAAAAATACACAGATGTTGCAAATTGGGCATACAATTGGGTACCCATGGCTACCATTGACGTAAAACCTATTTGTGATGATAATGTTGCGAGAAAAATTATCTTGGGAGAGGAACCCGACTATATGGTGAGTTATGATCATGTAAGCGATGAACCCCAAGAAGATGAAAACCTTTATAAAATTACCTACAAATTTCACGAAAGTAAAAAAGTGGATGGGTATAAACAATTTGCTGGTCTTACCAAAGAACAAGATGAGGGAGACGCGGGTGCTTGCAGACCCCTAGGACGATGGCATCTTATCGGTGAAGGAAGCGGCATGGCAATTGCTGCAGCAAAAAGTGAAGCAGATTTGTATAAATGGGCGTTTAATTGGACCGGTATCTGTGATTGTGTAGTGGTTCCAGTACTAACGGATCACCAATCTCGTAAAGTAATTACCGGTAAACCAGATTTTCAAGAAAAATTACACGAGGTTAAGGTAAGTATGGGGATGATAAAGAAAACTAGCACTTGCTGTTAACTTATAGTATTTGCCAACTTTCTCCCAAATTCACCATCGGAATAATAATGTAAACCGGTCTTTACACGGCATATATCGCATTGTAAAGCGATATTATTAAATAAGTTTTTTTTTTCAGGATAACGGTTTGTTAGTTTGTTTGCAAGTATTTGTGCTTGCATGGCATGACCTGCCGGATAAGCCGGGGTTTGTGCAGTAGATGTATCCAAAGGTTTTATATGAGGATTTACTTGTTCTGGTCTAGGTCTATTAATTACATATTTAAAAAAATATATAATAATATTGTAAGGTAGAAACATAGAAGTTAATTCTTTTTCAGTTTCTAATACATACGGCATAAATGCATGGCTAACACTTTTATTTGTTTTATAAAAAAAATCTTTTTCCTCGTTGGTCATTGTTGATGTGGATAATAATACTTGATTTGACTCAGTTACATTATTAGGATATACTGGGATAGTAGGTAAATACCAAATATAGGATTTTAAAGATACTAAATATACTATTATCAATACTATTATCAATACTACTATAATTCTATTTAACATATATTATTATCAAATAGAATTATATTTCGCGGTTAAACTGTTTTGTATTTGAAATTTATAGTAATCGTTTGATTGATACCATAAATTACTAAGTGTATTTGACGACAAATCTTTAATACTGGGTATCGTTCGCACTTTAATGATTTTATCAAATTTTACCAAAGATTTTTTTTCTGGTTGTATAACTTTTTCATAAATAGTTTCTTCATATTTATATCTTAACAACTCTCGTGTAGTAAAATGAGATACTGTAAAAGAAGATATAAATGATATTATACCAACATACAATAATGGTATCATTAACGTATATAATAAATAATGTTTTATATACTTTAATATAAACTCAATGTTCTTGCACTTGCATCCTTCGCATCTACATATTTCGGCATCCAATAATAAGGGATCGTCTTTAACGATCCTTTCATGCGATACAGTTGCTCAAATAAAACACGGTAATAATATTGCTCTGCAGTCTTTGGTATATTATGATCATCCCATGTTGATTTATATAACTTAAATTCATTTACAACATACGATGGTATCTTTTCTTGTATAATTTCATACCACGATCGCGATTGCTTACTTACACCATCACTAAACGCCTCCTTTCTACGCCATAATACTTCATTTGGTAATATACCTGTATTTGCGTAAGCATTGCGTATCAAATATTTTTCTATTTGATTATTACCTTTATGGTATCTTATCAAAGGTGGTATAGACAAATAAAATTGTACAAATCCACGGTCTAAAAATGGAACCCGGGGTTCTAATCCATTAGACGAAATAGAACGATCACTACGTAATACATCAAATTGATGAATGTCTTTTAATAATCTACGACACTCTTTATCAAATTCAACCGCGTCCGGTGCCGCATGCAAATACAAATAACCACCCATCAATTCATCCGCGCCATCACCATTAAATAATACCTTACATTCGGTATGCTGCTCTATATATTTAGCAACTAAATAATTACCTACACTTGCACGAACAGTCGTGGTATCATAACTTTCTATAGCACCAATCACTTCTGGTATAGCGTTAAAAAACTCTTCTTCAGTTACAAGAACGGATGTATGATCCGTTTTTAAATGCTTTGCTACTTTTTCAGCAAAAACCACATCCTCTGATTCAGGTAATCCTATGCTAAATGTTTTTAATTTTGTAGGATCCGTATATTTACAGACCAATGCTGTAATTAAACTACTATCTAATCCTCCTGATAGTAAACAAGCTATGGGACGATCTGTTACTTCTACACGCTTTCGTACTGCATTTTCTAATGCACTCCGCAATAATACAGATATTTGACTAGCATCATTTACAAAATATTGAATACACGGTTCATGAACATATTTTGTTACTACATCATATTCCCAAACAACCCTTTTTACTAATTTTAGAAAATGCCCAGGTGAAAAACATGTTACTTTTGCATCCGGGATATCTTGATCTATCATCTTCATTTCTGATGAAAATACATAACTATACTGAAATATATTACTATCCGTCGGCATAATGGTGGCCATATATAAGGGACGAACACCATAAGGATCTCTTCCTACATATACCTCCTGGTTGTCTACATCATATAATACAAAAGCGAATACACCATCTAACATTGTTAAGGTATGTTTTATTCCGTATTTTTTATACATATGTATGATAACTTCACAATCTGAATCTGTGCTAGGCGCGATATCTAGTATTTTATACAATTGCTTATAGTTATATATTTCTCCATTACAAATCAATACCATATTATCTATGGTAATAGGTTGGTTACTTTGTACGTTTAAACCATTAATTGCTAAACGGTGAAAGCCAAATAATACATGTTGATCTAGTTTTTTTACTATACTACATTCGGGTCCACGTTTTGAACCTTTCTCAAAACAAGTTTCATTAAAAACAGTAGTATCACCTATAATAGAGAATATACCGCACATATTCCTGTAAGTAATTAAAATAAGGTAGTTTTAAATTATATTATTATTAGATATATATAGAATGGATATATCTAATATAAAACGTGATAATGAACTTAATGAACGAATTAAACAACGAAATATGGTATATGTAAAAACAAATCTTCATTTAGGCGTTCGCCCACAGTCTACTAAATATGGGTACAAACCTATAGTAGATAGACCTCAAAATAATACAGTACCTATTCAACATACTGAAATGTTTAATGTACATACACATTATCTACCTGGTAACAGGCAAGGACCGTGGGATGGTTTTGCAACGCACATTCACGACGAATCTAAATTAAGAAATATGTTTTTTGCAAATACTAAAAGTCAACAAGGAATATATATACCATCGTCTAATAGTGATTTGTATGAATTACCTATAATAAAAGGTAGACATAAAGAAAGTCAAACGTTTCCTGGTTTATTTACTGCCCCTCAAGTTCAAAAACAAACTTCTCCAATTTATAAAGAAAATAAATTATTTAATAATGATTCCAGACAAATGAGATTAAACGAACACAAATAATTTAACGAAGTCCGGTTCTAGTACCTGCATTGGGTATTAAAGTATGAATCTGTGTAAACGCGCAATCTATACATTTTACATTACCACCTTTAACTATATTACAACAATCAATTTTCGTATATCTTTCATTAAAACTATCTTTATTAATTTCCCACAAATTATTATGAAAGATAGAATGATTTACTGATCCACGTGGAAAGTGTAATTCTTGCTTTGCTGCTATACTGTCACGACGCTGGGTAGCAAATTGACCCTTATGTTGAGCTATTATCGTAGGCATGTATAGTATACTATTATATAATAATTTATACTTATTATATAATTATGGTTTATGACTACGTCCCTCAACTATCCAATTCGGCAAAGTATGCGAACTAACTGGATGAAAAAAACCTGATATTTTATTTCTATCTAAATTATTCTTGATAACATAATTATTGAATGCCCAAAAATTAGTAGTACCATTTTGAAGGGTTGCTATATTGACGCAACACTTGGGGGGTATTTGCATCATTTTATATCTCCAACTCGCTGTATTTACATGATGGTCCATTTATAATAGTGTTAAATATTTTTTTTATTTCATTTTTTTTACAGATAAAAATCGTTTCATATTTTCTATATCGCTTTGGTAGGTTAAACTTACTATAGGATCTTTTATTATAATAAGGTGTAACTCTAGTGATTTATTCTGAATCAAAGTATTTAAATCATCGGGTAATAATGCTTCTACTCTTTTATCATTTTTATTATTTGCTTTAAAGACATCCAATTCGTCTTTTAATAACTTTATAACAAAAGGTTGTAAACAAATAAAATTAACATTACAATATTTATCCAATAAGTGAATATCCGTAGAAGGATTAATACCTAAAGTTTCACGTAATGATACTACATTACTATCTATATTTTCTATTTCAATTATTCCACGATTTACTAAATTATCCCCTTTAATAGTATTCCTCAATTGAGTTGATCCTAGGTAATTTTTAGTATCTAACTTTAATTTTTCATATCCTTCTTTAAACGCAGTCTCGCCATAAATATCATCACTATTTACTAAAATAAAAGGTTCGTCTACATAACCTAATAAACTACATACTGCGTCGGTAGTCCCCCACGGTCGTTCCCTACTTTCTTCATAGGTTTGCTGAATATACTCTACCAGAGTATTTTGATATTCGTCTTTAAATATATCCTTAAATAATTGTTCTGTTTTTACATTTGTAATAAACACAACTTTAGAAAAGGGTTGCTTTAATGCTTGCTTCACTGATACCTCTATTAACGTCTCGCCATTTATTCCTACTTTACATAATTGTTTTATACCGCCAAATCTTGACGACATACCTGCAACCATAAATACAATGACTACCATATAATATATAGTTGTTATTACTTTTTTTAAAAATATAACTACAATATATAACTAAATGAGTATCCAAATATGTTGTAGGGTAAAAGAACCATTAGATGCCTATAATAATCAAATCATTCATGTAGACTATAAAAAGAAAAATTACAAATTTCGTTTTAACCATATATGGGATGGTATTCACCCTAGTTGCAGTATATGGAATGATTCACATATAACTAGTAATAATAAACATTTTTATGTATTTTATGGTTATACTGGTAGTGGTAAAACCTATACAAGTACACAAATATTAGAAGAGTTATTTATACATTATCGTAATAAACCTATATACATGTCTGCTATACAAATATATGATAATAAGATTTTCGATTTGTATACTAACAAACAACTAAAATATTACAAAACAAACCGACTTATTATTAAAGATATGTATTCAATTCTAGTCCATAATTATAAAACTGAACTACATAAACTACATAAACATAGAAAAATTACATCTACAAATCACAATATAGAATCGTCAAGATCTCATGCTGTTTATTATATCTATGTGAATGATAAACAATACATATTTGTAGATATGGCTGGACAGGAAAGTAAAGTAAATTATGATAATCCTATCAAAAGAAAGGAAGGTAATAATATTAATTTAAGTATTCTGGCATTAAAAGATTGTATTAATAATTTAAAAGATAAACAAAAATTTATACCTTTTAGACGTTCTTTACTTACTCTTTTATTAAAAGATATGTTTAATGGAAAAAGTACTATATCCATGATTTGTACTATTTCTTTTCATCAACCACTCTATCAACAAATCGATTCCATGCGTTATATAACAGATATTAAAGATATTACATTTCATGAGTCAGCGCACGATGCCCGATGTGATAATAATAAAATACTATCTATACACGAGGAATATATTAAATATATTAATGAAGTAGAATGGTGCGCATGTCAAGAAAGAGATTTATGTCGTAAAATAAAACAAAAAACCATTACAGCATCTATTTTAGCAAAAATAGATCATTATTTAGAACGAAAACGAAATGGAATCAACAAGTTTAAATCATTCTTTAAAAAATATAAACAAATATATCATGAATGAATTAACTCTTGAATGTATGATGAACCCTACACTATACGATAAATATAAACACACTTCCGACCCTATCAACGAAAAACAACGAGAAAAAGATATTGAAAAATACAAACAAAAAATCATTCATACTACAAAACTTATGTTTACACATACTTCATCCAACGAAACATTAAACAACGCGTTTAATCATTATGTTAATGAATGTATAGCTACGTATAAGGCAAAAGAACTACAAAAGAAACCTTTACCTGAACGTGCTCCATATCAAAAAGATATTAGTTTGAATTATGCCTTACAAGAACATAGCAAAACAATTACCATGGATAAATTTATTAAAAAGAAAAAAAACAATAATAATAAAATATAAATATAGTACAATGGGAAAGAGCTCTACTAAGAAAAATAAAGAAAAAAACCCAGTTAAACCACATAAGGGTGTTAAAAAAACAACTACAAAAAAACATAGAAAACAAAAAAAAACATTACGATGCGCACCCGGAAGAGAACATAAATATACTTGCTATAACTCTAATGCTTTACACGAAATTAAAAACGCATGGAACGAATCCTATCCTAATAAACAAATACATACTAACAGCCCATGCGAAATATGGAATTTTTTTCACGTTCATTTTAAAACAATGTGCCACGATGAAAAATGCTGGTTGCGACAATCCTTTATAGAACATAAATTATCACCTGATCTAAAACATTTTACATTTGCACCTGATAGCCCTGAATCTTGGAACGAAGATCCAAAAGAATGGTTAAGTAGTGATGAACTGACTGATGTTATGAAACAATACGAAAAAACACACCGAGAATTTAAATTCTTAGGACCATCGCCAATAGATTTTGATAAAAAAACATTGTTTAATGATTGTGTATGGGAAGATTTATGTAAATTTGATATTAGAGATTACATTGATAAAGGTAAAACAAAAATTGGTATTATATTTAATCTTGACCCTGCTGATAAAGAAGGGTCTCATTGGGTTGCGGCTTTTATTGATACCAAACGCAAAGGTATATACTATTATGATAGTAACGGTATACACGCTCCTAAACGCATACAAGCATTTTTAAACAAAGTAAAAGAACAAGGTAAGCATAAAGAGGTTGGTATTAAATTTAAAATAGAACAAAATAGTAAAGAACATCAACTTCGCGACGGCGAATGCGGTATGTTTACCATGTATTTTATCATTAGTATGCTTAAAAAACAAAGTTTTAAACAATTCAGGAAAAAGTTTAAAGGAGGAGGAGATCAATACATGAATCAACTAAGAAATGTTCTATTTAATTAATATACCAAGGCCTTAGCATATGGAGCATGACGACATAAATATCTTTTCTTTGCTAATGGCATTCTATACACCGCACAAACTCCTCTATTACGATACACTTTATAATTACACGCATCATTTAAACCTGTATAAAATGAACCACACGTAACATAATCTATATGAATCTTTCTTTCTTTATTATAATACATTGACCGCTCATAGTGAGTATAATCGTCTCCTAATAGGTTATTTGCTATTTCTATATACAATTCTTGATAGGTAAAATGTGATAAAGCAAATGGTATTTCCTCTGGAAAATCTAATCCTAAAGGGTCTGATAAACGTACTGTTAACAAAGAAGCGCTTTTTATACGATTTATATGTTTATTACGAGATTGTAAATGTTTATTACGTATATATGAAAAAATTTGCTGAAAAGTATCATCATCTACAAATGTAGATACGTAAACTACCATATCCATTATCATTACTAATAATAATGAATATATATATTTAAATAATACAGGTTAATCTATTATACACATGAATCTACGATTACTTTCTATGATACCCTTTTTTAAAAATCTCCTACCTATCCCCGTTGAACCAACCCTTAACACAAACACATACCTAGGAAAATGGTTTCAAGTAGCAACATCTAGATCTACTGCTTTACTAGGTACTGGTACAGATTATCGTAATGTTACTGCTCAGTATAATACTACATTTGACGATAGATTAAACCAAACCGTTATTACCGTATTAAACTCTGGATTAAAAGGTAATGGAGATTATACTGAAATTAAAGGATATTCCTATACTAGAGGTACCCTTCCTACAAAACGAAAACTCCATTTTGATGGGGTTCCAACCGACGGTAACTATTGGATTGTATATTTAGGTCCTATTATCAATAATGAATATGCTTATGCTATTGTATCAGGGGCTATTACCAAGGTTGTTGGAACGAGATTTTCATTGTATGTTTTGGCGAGAAATATTCATGAATATCGCGCACACTATGAAAATACCGTGAAAGAATGGTGTAAAGAGAATGGATATACCATGTGGTGGAACGAATATGTTAGTACCATTTAACTATACTTTAACTCTGTCTACTGCAGAAATATATTTTTGTATACATTCTTCTTCAGATATTTCTTCATATATCATCCACGCATCGTATTTTCTACGACCTATTTGATTGAAAAAGGAGGGGCGAGTACCACCTTTCTCGCTACATTTGCCTACAGTTATCCTTTTATATAATCCATACAATTCTTCTTTTACATGATCAGGTACATCTACTGAATCTTTCATTTGATTTACATAGTTGACCGCATATAAAAAATCCTGGTTCATATAGTATTACCTAAGATTATTTTATTTTTGACTCTATTATATCTTGCTTATCAAGTATGCGATCAATAAATTCCTGATAAAAACGGCGAAACGTCTTTTTTTCTCGCCGTAAATCAGTAAAACTATACCACTTAATATGACTTTTTTCTAGTAACCCATTATGTTCATACTTTACTGATGGTAATTTTTGCGAGAAAAAACGAAAATGATTGTTATAATAATGAGGCAAATCCTTATTATACTCTATAGTAAACATATAAACGGTATACTGTTTTGTTTTTTCTACAAGAACCATATTTTTTTTTACACGATTCATAAGTGTTTTTCCAGAACCTAAAAACCCATTTAATTCTTCCGCACCTTCTCGCACGGCTGTTTCAAATACATTTTTATCTTCCGGTTCTTTGCCTCCACCAAAATCAGCCCATCCTGTTTGTCCTGAATCATCAAACGTTTCTTTACCAAACAAAAAATAGACGTTTCCATTATATTTTGCAACAGGTAATATTCCTCCTCCCATAATATAAATACTATCTATATATTATATTATGCATTGGCGACGATTGCCCGGAATACTCGGTCATCAAACCCCCAGAAGATATTTGTTTAACAATTATACTAAAGAAACCTACGATTATCCTACTAAAGAAGAGTGTATAGAATTTATATTTAATTCTATAAAAGTCATCACCTTCTCTAGCGTTGTATGGGGATTTGAATCTCATCGTAAATTTCAATTACATCATTTAGAAGTAAATGATCGCATTTTTTCTAATTATGTACATTGTTTACAACGACAAAATACAAAAGAACGATGTCAACGCGAAAAACAATTTTTAGATTATATTTTTAAACAAGATTACTAATATATTAGACTACTGTATATGTATATTTATATAGCAATTCTAATATTATTACTATTATTTTTTTACATTTATTATAGAACTCAGTATAAAACACATCAAGATATATGCAATGATATTTATCGCCAAATACCTTTATATACAACGCATAAAGTGATACGACAATTTTTAACAAAAGAACAATGTGATCAAATTATTTACGAAGGAGAACATCACGGTTATATTCACGGATGGACTACACAAAGGCATGATGATTATCCTACAACAGATAATCTTATCGAAAACAATTGGAATTGCCATTCTTTTTTAAAACAGAAATTTGAAACTGAATTATATCCACAATTTGTACAATTGTATCATTTAACGCCTAATAAACTAAAAATAGAAGAAATATTTATTGCTAAATACGATGGTGATACTAAACAATCACAAAAAGCATTGGAATATCACGAAGATGGAAGCGAATTTTCTTTTATTGTTGCTTTAAATGATGATTATATAGGCGGTGGTACCCATTTTAGTAAAGAAAATAAAACAATACACTTAAAAACGGGTGATGTTGTTATTTTTTGCGGACAAACAAGACACGGCGGTATTCCAGTTACAAAAGGAACACGATACATTTTACCTGGATTTTTATATTACGGTAAATGTAAACAACAAGATGAATAAGTATTTAAATACATTAGAAACACATAATATAAATGTCGTTTATCTCTCAAGATAACCAAAATCTACTATGGGAACTTATTGCAGAGTCTGGGTTATTGCATACCGTAGCAGATCGTATTCCTATGGTGCAACAACAATTTCAAAGTAAATTAATGAAATTTCAATACGATAGTGCGAGCCTAACCGAAAAAAATAAATTAGTTATTCAAGAAATGATTCAATACATTAAAGAGTTTCAAACCAAAAAAGAAACCAGCGAAACCTTACAACAAGCGCGTATGAATACTCTACAAGAAAGTATGAATGCCCATGAAAACCATTTTAAACAATACGCAATGCCTAAAAAAGTAGAAGAAATTGATTTTTCTGACCCCAAACCAGATCCTAACAGTTATACTCCTATTCAACAAGTATTAAATTCTCAACAATTAGAACGAAATTCTGATAATAAACTTGATACACTCGTTCAAGATATTGATACTATGAAAAAGTCCATCTCCGAAATTCAAGAACAAGTAAATCAAATCTTTGTAGTAGTCAATGAAAAAAAAAAGGATATAGAAGAAAATACTATAACATTTACTACAAATGCATAAATGCACGATATCTATATAACACTATGGTATCACCTTGTACTAGAAGAGGAAGATTTTGTAAAATAATACGCATATTTCGCTCTTATTCTATTACGATATAGTACACGACATACCCGTTTTTCTTGTTTCATAAGATAAGATAAGGTTTTCCATTCATGAATACGATTATATAGCTCACTATAAAATAAAGGATACGTATGGTGTATACTAGGTAAAGCGTACATATATATTTTGCGTTGTAGTTCCTGAGGCAAATTTAATATCATATTTTTTATTATAGTATTATACTATAATAATGATTACTTTATTTTATTAATTATATACGTCCCCCCTTTCTCTTCTAATATACCTATTAAATGCAATACGCGAGGTCTCTGATGGTATTTTTTCCAATCATAAACTTTACCACTTGCCTTTTCTATCGCAAATAATTTACCACCAAATTCCATACGTTTCAATTTTACGGTTTCTTCTACAACATTATAATTAGCCGCTCCATCTAAATCCTGTTCCATCATCATGGGTTGAAACGCCATTTTTGATGAAGTAGGATTACTATAATTAAAACAAACTAACTGCTCGTCATTATTTACAGAAGTATGTAAGGCGCAATCCATGGCCGATTCTTTAATCGCTTTAAATATTTGACTTTGAATATGCTCTTTCATACCCGACGTTTCATATAATGTTTGATCACTCGTATAAACTAAAGATGGTTTTAATTTACTTTTATCCGCTACAGATTTAATTAATTCCATGGACAATTCTCCTTTTAACTGACTTTCGGTAAATTGCATTAAATACATAAATACATTTACGGTTTGCATTTCAACTGGTAAATCCTTATGACTACATATACGCAACGCTCTTCCTATTACTTGCTTATTACGAACCGGATGCCAGTACGGTTCTGTAATATGTACCCATCTTACATTTTTTAAATCAATTCCTTCTGCACCTGATGATGTAATCATAAATGCACGAACAATTTCTCCCAAACTGTTTTTATTTCCGCGCACAGGTATACTCATTACATAATCACGCACTGTACTAGGTATATTATCCCAATTTCCGTTAAATACTTCCCGCATAATCTCCTTTTCTTCTTGTGATTCTGTACCGGTGTATAATATGAATTTTGGTTTTGCTTTGTCTGCTTCCGAAGTAACCATGGTCCATTCACCACTCCCTGTTTTTGCTATTTTAAATTGAACATAATCATGATATTCTAATATTAACTTAAGAATCTCTATTCCCTCTATGGTTCTAAATTGACTATATATCAAATGCGAACCTTGGTAAAAATAAGGGGTAACACCATCTATAGAACTACCTTCCTCTAATTTAGTTAAATTATTCAATATTTCTAAAAATTTAGGACTGTAGGTTTCTAATGATTCTCTCGTTAAATAAGATGATGCATTCGTTTTTAAGGTACTTAATGCATCTTCTATACGCTGATTGTACGTTTTATCGCTATTTTCTTGAATCTCTTTTTGCGTTTTTTCCATATCCTCTAAGGTATGTTCGCCATCTACATTATTAACTACTGTTGTTACATTGGCACCATCCAAAATATCTTCATTTAATCCTTGGCCTACTGCTTCCTCTATAGTAGCACCTTCTTGTGGAGTAGGTCGCTTTATTTCAGGTGGAAATACAAAATTACAATAAGCACGAGAATAAATACGATAAGTGGAAGGCTTTTCTTCGCCGGTTTGTTTTTTCCTTGATTTTTCCAACTTTCGCTCTGCTGCACGAACTGATTCATATAATTGAAACTGATAATCACTCATATCTAATTCTATAAGATGATAATCTGTATTGGGATCATATTTAGGAAGTAATTTTTCTGCACTACTAAAGTAAGAAGTTAATCCTATTATACGTTTCTTAAAAAATTCAATGTTTTTTAAATTACTATTTTCATCTAAAAACATTTCACTAAATTTATCACGATCGTCTGGTAGCGCAAGATATCCTTCAATTTTAATATCACCTTCTATTTTAATCTTTTTACTTTTTAAAGCATTTACTATCGCCTCCTGAAATTTTTTACTTGTTATTTCCTTTCCTTGTGTTAAATGAATGCCCCTATATTTACCATCTTCATAATCATTGATAAATCCAAAGGGATTTTTTGTTACTGTTAATTGCTTATTTTGATAACTTATGAAATCTAAAGTACGTGATAACACCTTATCTTTTGAAAACAATTTTTCTAAATATTTACTGTCAACCTTACCCTCTGGATCTAACTGAATATGCCATGTTTTTATATATCCTCGCAATATATTATACAAAACACCCAACTCATTTGGATAGTTAATCATGGGAGTACCAGACAACATGACTATTTTACAATTTTCTGCATTCATTAATAGTTTATACAACAACATGGAAACACTAGCCTTATCCTTTAACTTATTTACGATACGACTTACAAAATTATGTGCTTCATCTATAATGACTACTGAATTATCATAAGGATTAATCGTATGGTCTTTGGTAAATTCTAGATAATGTGGCATAAGAAAACCATTATAATTAATGAAATTATATTTCATTCGTATCATATAAGTTAATTGATAATCTAAACTCTTTTTTTCATCCGTTGTTAAAGTATCATAGTTAGATTCTTTTGTGGCATCTACCATCCAAGCTCCAGTATTTTCTACTATTTTATCTTTCGGCAAAAACAACACCTTGGATAAAGTTTCTAATCTATCTGGGTTATCTATTATATTTACAAACTCCCAGTATTGAGTTTTTCTATAAACCGGATCACCACACTTTTTTAATTCCTTAAAATAATTCATCTGTAAAGACGCTTTATTCATAATCCATACCGTACGATCATCCTTTAAACCTTCAGCTATCGCTATAGAAGAACACGTTTTACCTGATCCTAAACCATGATACAACAATAAACCACGATAAGGAGTATACAAATTTATGTAATCACGTACTATCTTTTGATGTGTGAGTAATTCCGAAAATCCATCCCCACTACCACTGTTACACGATAAGTTTTCTTCCTCTCTTTCTAATTCGTCTTGATATCCACCAAACAACGTATTGATGAAATGAATAAACTTTTCACGATTGTTTTGGTAATACGCTGGTGCCTTATAATAAATATTTGGACCTTTTTTAGGAATCTTTGCCTCCGTATCATCTGATATTCTTACATCCGCTACATTACTTCGTAATAATATCATGGTATCTTGATTTAATGAATCTGGTACCAAAGATTGCTGACGACCGCGGCGTTTAGAGGGTTTTACTTTTCTTGTTACTGCCTTACTCGCTGTTGCCTTTTCTTTGCGAATGGGTGGTTTTAATCTAATGGTATCATCGGTTACTTCTTCCTGTACCATTCTTTTACTTTCTATCCTTCTTAGTAAATCTCTTCTATCTAACTGTTCTTCTTCACGTTTATCTACTATTTCTACCATTAAATCAACTGGTTCTTGTTTATCAGGTTCCGGTACCTTTACTTTAAATCCACGACTTTTTGCTGCTACCGGTCTGGCTCGTAAACTATCTAATATAGAACTTTCCATTATACATAGGACGATACTTTTTTAATATAGTTTATACGGAAATTGTTATGCTTGTTGACGCAAGCCTTCTTCACACGCTATTTGTTCTGCTTTTTTCTTTATTTTATGCTTTCCTTCTCCCATAAAAACTAAAATACTTCCATGCTGAGATACATAGTCATGAATAGCCTGATAACTACCTAATAATTCATAGGATAGTGCATTCTTTATTTCTACTTCGTGTATTAAAGTTCCTAAACACAAATACACTCCCATATGATAACCTTCGTCTGGATCATACCCTATTTCTACATACTCGGGGGTAATTTTAAACTCCTTTTGCAACTTTACTTGCAATAAATTCTTATAATTATTATCCTGCTGAAGTAATTCTACCCAATTAATATGTTTTTCAAAGACATTTTCTATGAATTTTTGTACCATCTGAAATCCTGGACCCGTGACAAACATCGTAGTAAACCATTTTTCTTCGTCTTGTACTTTAATTTTATTCATATCCAAAAACAACGCTCCTATAAACGCTTCAAACAAACAACCCAACTTTTTTAAATTGTGACGAATCTTTTTTTCTTCGGCATGCTTTGAAATAATATACCATTTATGCATACCCATTTCCAATGCTAATTTTCCAATGGCTTCATTTTTTACCAATGCTATTTTTTTTTCAGTCATAAACCCTTCATTTTCTTTAGGAAAACGACGATACAAATAATATTTAGTTACCAATTCTAATACACCATCTCCCAAAAATTCTAAACGCTCATTTGATTTTGTACGCAAAGGCATGCAATCTACGGGTTTAGGCATAATCGTTATGTTTTGTTTTACATTTTCTAAATGCGGACGCTTTGTATAAGACCGATGAATCCATACACGCTTATATAATTCTAAATTATGAATTAACGGCGGTAATCCATATCGCGTCAACATCTGTTTAACGTCGTTTTCCTTTACTTCTACATTTAACGGATTATATGGATTAAAGACCAAATCATCCGTTTGATTATCTTTTACTATATCATCGTCATTGAGTACATTTTTTTGCGACATAGATATTTATAGATATATTTATTTATATTCTTAAATTATTATCTTTTATGAATATATAATGGTTGTTGGTAAAAATATGAACGTTGCACGAAATGCTAGCGGTTATACTGGTCTTATTAAAAATCGCCCTGTTCTTAGCCCATTGGGTGGAGGGCTTCAACCCGCTAGTTGGGTTACTAGACGACAATATTCACGCGCAGATGTGAAAAGTAATCTTCGCTTTCGTACTCACCTTCCCGCATACACCAGTAAAAGTCAAAGTTTTGGTGGCGTAGGAGGTATGTATGTAGGCGGTCATGCGTACAAACGTGGAGGGTATGTTAAATAAAATCTTACTGTATAGTATAAATGGTTAAAAACGGGTACAGAAGTCATCGCGGACGATCCGCTATTGCAAGAAGCGCCATGACTGGAACATATTCTGATAGATTTACTAACAGACCTCAAGGTGGAGGAATTCAAACAAAATGGGGATCTGCGCCTACAGCTACCGGGTTTAATACATTATATTATCGGATATCACAATCCAAGGTATTTAAAGAACCGACAAATTATCAATTCAAAACAAGTTTTAATATGGTTAATGTGTCCGGAAGACGTTATAATTACAATTAAATAGATTTAAATAAACATAAATAATTTATTTAAATTATGAACATTATTGTTGATACTAGAGAACATACTATACTTTCCTTACTACCTAAAAATAATGACGCCTTTATGATAACTAGCGAAAATCTTACGATCGGTGATATCCACCTATGTACACCTGATAATACACCTATAGTCATTTTTGAAAGAAAAACGGTAAACGATCTTGCTGCTAGTATTCAAGACGGAAGGTACAAAGAACAAAGTATACGTCTTCATAATTCAACTATACCCAATCATCATATTATCTTTCTTATTGAAGGTGACATTGATAACTATAAAGGCAACTCCTTTAGTAAACATAGTATAACCTCAAAAGCTTTACGTTCTAGTATAGTATCCGTATTATACACCAAAGGATTTAGTGTTTTGTTTAGTAAAAATACACAAGACTCGGCAAATTGGATTTTACAGTTTGCCGACAAAATTCAACGAAATGGTTATAAAGCACATTACACAGATACCTTGAGTACTACATCTTCGCCACAAATATATACGGAACATATCAAAATGAAAAAACAAAGTAATATTACCCCTGAAAATATAGACCAAATTATGTTAAGCCAAATACCTGGTATTAGCATAGCTATCGCAACTGCTATTTTAAATTCCTATAAAACACTATCTCAATTAACACAAGCATTACTGAAAAATCCTGACTCTTTACAAGGATTTACTTATACAACAACACAGGGAAAAGAACGGAAACTGCCTAAAAACGTTATATCCAATTTAAACATTTATTTGAAAATATAAAGATAATATATATGATTGAAAACAAACATTTAGTAATTGGCGCATTATTTATCATTTTAATAATATGTATCATTCAAAAAGGCAACTTAAAAAGAAAAGAAGGTTTTCTTTTTAAAAAAACTAAAAGACAAAGACGCGACCGAAAATTAGACAAACTGGAAAAAATAAACAATAAATTAGAAAAAGATATAGAATATTTTAAAAAAGACCTTAGACTTGAAAAAAATAAAGAGTCTCTTAATGAAATGCTTGTTGAACTACACGAAAATATCGGCAACGAAACCGTGAAAAATTTATACTATAAAAACAAAGATAAAACCCACAGAAATTATAATCAACAACAAGAAGGTCTCAACAATTTAGCAAAGTATCTAAAAAAATATAATGATTAACTATTGTATATGCTAAGTAAAAAAGATAAATATAATTGTATGACTATTGCTATTGGTGCTGTTTTTGTTACTATTCTTATATTCTATATGCTAAATATACAACAAAAACAATTTGAGGGGTTAACTATGAAAGAAAAAGGCCTACCTTTACCTTCTGAAATAGCAGACAATCTTAAAAAACAAAACGAAGATCTTGACGATGAACTACAAATTGATAAATATAGAGATCAATATGAAGATATTATTATGAATTATGAAGAACTATATTATTTAGACACTATCAAACGCATGATTAACACACAATCTAACAAAGAAAGAAGAGAACTTCTCGCTGAAAATGCTTTAAATGTAAAAGGACTAGACGACACTGCTAAATTTATATATGCACACTAATTAATATTTTATTTTATATATGAGACCAATATCATTGTTTCAGGGTCTAGTACTCCTATGTATAGGTTTAGTTATAATACATCTTAATACCATATATATTCCTGGTGACGCTACTGATTATGTTATACAATATACTACTATTATTGGTACGATAGCACTTATATATCTTCTTAATTACCTGTTAAAATCCAATAAAAACAACGCCATTGCTCT
>MDTG01205563.1_pt1 | contig 25308 bp, 23 predicted proteins | sample 811421 | NCBI WGS metagenome assembly MDTG01 (sample SAMN05326645, study PRJNA326480) | marine metagenome | isolation source: seawater | place: Pacific Ocean: South East | collected 2011 | reverse complement strand
GGTATACTTTCCTGCTGGAGTATTTTCGAAATAAAACATTCCGCTTTCATCGGTAGCGGTTCCTATTTCAAAATCATCTTTATTAGTTAGAATAACATTAGCCCCACTTAAAGGAACGTTATTTCCTTGGCGCACTACGCTTCCTTTGATTGATGTCTCAATTTCAGAAGCACTGATCAGTGCAATTGATAAAGATACAAAAGCTAAAAGGTGTTTTGCTATTTTCCCCATTGAGCAGAATTAATATATTTCGGGATTATCTCTCTGATTAGACCGGTCGCTACTACCAGGTAAAGATAGTTTTGCATAGCTACCCTTATCTTCTTTAGGTGCGCTAGGCGCAAGCAAAGGATCATCTTCACAGCTTACCATTAACAACAAAAGAGGAAATAACACTAAGGAAATAATTTTCATGAAACTTTTCTCCACATATAACCTAAACCTGTAGCTGTAACTAGCCATGAAAGGAGTTCAACTAAACTTGGATCTCCATTATAACCAAATAACCCTTTAAATAGACCGCCTATGTATCCTTTGTCATGGAAAAGTGGATAGGAACCATCCGCAAGCTTAGGTGGATTTATATCCCAAACTCGCCCATAGTCAGGTATCACTCCAGCAGACTCAAGCTCGTGTACGCCATACGCCATCATGCCAGCAGCAACTAGAATCAAGATGACTGAACTGACATTGAAAAATGTTTTTAATGGAACTTTTTTACCTTGAACAAAGATCGCATAACCCACACCTAGCGCTAACACAGCTCCTAATAATGAAGAAATAAAAGATACAGCTCCCTGCTTTGCGGCAAGACTATACATGAATAGTATGATTTCAATTCCTTCTCTGAATACTGCTATAAATGCTAAGCTAAAAATAGCCCATCCAGCGTTCTTGGTAGATAGCGCATTATGCGCTTGAGATTTAAGATCATCTGCGATATTTTTATTCTTAGCCATCCAAACAATCATCGATCCAAGTACAACGGATGCTGTAATCATAACAACACCTTCAAAAAGTTTTTCAGCCTGACCTTCAAATCCCCCCGCCAGCACTTGAAACAGGAATGAGCCCACTACGCTTAATACAATTGCGGCGAGTACTCCCTGCCACATCTTTGCAATAGAACTCTGCTGATCCACTTTATTTAAGTAGGTATATAAAATACCCACAATTAATGCAGCTTCTAAAACTTCTCTAAAAATGATTATAAATTCTGCCATTTTTACACCTTAATGATTGAACAGCCTCTGTAGAAATTAACGTGGAGTATTTTCTATCAAAGGCTGTTCGTTATACACGCTTCGAAAACACAAGATTAAGATAATGAGACTTAATCTCATTATCAATTATAAGATAATTATTATTTATGTGTCAATTTTTTTTTTGTTTTTTTCTATCGCATAAATATTATTATGTCATTTTGATAATTGAGGGTTTAACTTTTTATATCTGAATTATATAATTCAGGGTAACGTTATGAGTAAAACGAAAAATGAGCATAATACAGGGGGTCAATTTCTCTTAGACTCTATTTTTGATACATCCATTTTTACGCGCGAAGATTTTAGTAGTGAGCATCGTGAGATATATAAGATGGTTATGGATTTTGATAGAGAGCGTGTATTATCTCAAAAAGAAGAAATAGAAAAATTTGATCCTGATCTTTCCCTGGGCTTAATGAAGGAACTTGGTGAACTTGGCCTACTCGGCATTGATATACCTGAGGAATATGGTGGAATTGATCTTGATAAAATCACCTCAGCTATTGTTGCTGAATCCTTAGTTCAAAGTCCTTCATTTGCTGTAACCTGGTCTGTACAAACCGGGATAGGTTCCCTGCCAATCGTATGGTTTGGGACCGATGAACAAAAACAAAAATATCTACCAAAAATTGCTACTGGTGAGCTCATTTGTGCCTACGGTCTCACTGAGCCTTCTTCAGGCTCCGATGCGATGCAAGCTGATACTACCGCTACGCTTTCTGATGATGGAAAGCATTACTTAATTAATGGTGAAAAAGTATTTATCACTAATGGTGGGTGGGCTGGAGTTTTTATTGTATTTGCACGCGTTGATGGAAGCAAATTCAGCGCATTTATCGTTGAAAATGATACCGAAGGTTTCACAATAGGTAGAGAAGAAAATAAGCTAGGAATGAAAGGTTCATCTACCGCTCAGCTTTTATTCCAAGATGCGAAGGTTCCGGTAGAAAACCTCCTGTATGAGGTTGGTAAAGGCGCTACGATTGCATTTAACTGTTTGAACATTGGTAGGTTCAAATTGGGCTGCTCATGCCTAGGAGGGTCAAAGCAAGTTATATCAGCGGCATCCGTTTACGCTCAAGATCGCAAAGCATTTGGCACCACTATTTCAAAATTTGATGCCATTAGGAAAAAGATTGGAGAAATGTCTGTGCGAACATTTGCTACTGATACTATGATTTATCGTACTATTGGGTTATTGCAAAACGAAATAGATCTCATTGATAAGGATGCGCCCAACTATTATATCAATACGGGCGAGGCCATGGGCAAGTATGCAATCGAAACCTCTATGGTGAAGGTATTTGGTAGCGATTGCAGTCATTGGGTCATCGATCAGGGATTACAAATTTTTGGCGGGTATGGTTTTTTAGAAGAATACCCTTTAGCGCCTGCCTACAGAGATGATCGAGTCAATCAGATCTGGGAAGGTACCAATGAAATCAATAGACAAATAATCACTGGTTTCATAATGAAAAAAGCGCTCAATGAGGAATTGCCGTTTAGAGATGCTATTCGTCAAATCGATTCCTTTTTAAATACCGAGCCCGATGTAGATGATACGCTGCTAGCAAAAGAATGTGATACGGTGGAGTCGGCAAAGAAAATAGGTCTATATCTTTTCAATGAAGCACTATCGGAGTTTGCTCAAGATTTAAAAAATGAACACCAGATTGTAGAAATGCTGTCTGATATTTTTATAGATATTTATTGCGCAGAGAGCACAATAATTCGCGTAAAAAAGATTATGAACTCAGATAAACCGGTTGCCTCAACCGTAGATATAGCTAAAGTGTTTACAACAGAAATGGTTGACAGAATTTTAGCAAAAACACACACTATTCTTAATGCTGTATTTGCTGGATCAGTTTCGACTGAGGCAAAGGATACAGTAGACAAATTCGAAGAAAGAATGCGTTTATCAAATAATGTTGTACAATTAAAACGTAACATTGCTGAGTATGTGTTCGATCAAAAAGTATACCCGTATTAGGAGAAAAAATGAGTAAATCTGTTATTGTTGATGCAGTACGTTCACCTATAGGATTAAAAAACGGTGAGATGATTGGGGTGCGCCCAGATGATTTAGCTGCGCAAGTGGTTAAAGGACTGTTGGGGCGTAATCCAACGATCAAGACAGAAATGGTTGAAGATGTGGTAGTTGGATGCGCATATCCTGAAGGTCCTCAAGGTCACATCATTGGCAAATCTGTTGGTGTTTTGGCGGGACTACCAATTGAATCAACTGGTAAAGTTATCAATCGTTTTTGCGGTTCATCGATGGATGCGGCACACCAAATCAGTACTTCAGCGGAATGCGGAGATATTGATATGGGTATTGCGGTGGGGGTTGAAGATATGTTTTCAGTTCCCATGGGTGGATTTGCTCCAGACTTTCATCCAGAGCTTGCTGAACAAGAATTTTATATTGGTATGGGAGAGACTGCTGAAAATCTTGCGAAAGACCTAAGCATCTCTAGAGAAGATCAGGAAGAATTTGCCATGAACTCCCATCGCAAAGCATTGCAGGCCTATCAAGATGGAAAGTTTGATAAAGAATTAATTTCAATTGATGTGAATGGGGAAGCTACCGTAACAAAAGACGATGGGCCAAGAGAGCCTGATGCAGAAAAAATTAAAAGTCTGCAACCTGCGTTCCTTGAAGATGGGTCTATAACCGCTGCAACCAGCAGTCCTATATCGGTGGGTGCTTCTGCATTAATTGTAGCGCATGAAGGATTTTGTTCTAGCAATAATGTTAAGCCAAGGGCAGAAATCATTTCGAGAGCCATCGCCGGTGTACATTGGGATAGGATGGGCATGGGACCTCTCCCTGCTGTGGAAAAAGCATTAAAAAAAGCAAATCTTTCAATGGATGATATTGAAACGATTGAATTAAATGAGGCGTTTGCAGCGCAATCGCTCTATGTCATCCGAAAAGGCGGTTGGGATGAAAGTAAGATTAATTTAAATGGAGGCGCTATAGCGCTTGGGCATCCCTTAGGTTGCTCAGGTGCTCGCATCTTAACAACATTGATTAATGTAATGGAGCAGCAGGATACGACCATAGGCTTAGCCACAATGTGTATTGGTAGCGGCCAAGGTATTGCAACCATAATCAAACGAGTCTAAGGATGGATCATAAAATACAAAAGGTAGCTGTGTTAGGCGCGGGAACAATGGGCGCACAAATCGCAGGGCATTTTAGCAATGCCGGTATCCCTTCCATATTATTTGATATTAATTCTGATCTTGCAAAAAATGGAGTCGAAATTCTAACGAAACTCCGCCCTGCCCCTCTCTATAAACCAAAAAATGCTGAACGTATTACTGCCTGCACCTACGATGATGATCTTGAAAAACTTAAGGATGTTGATCTAGTGATTGAGGCCGTTGCTGAAAATCTAGAGATCAAACATACGGTCTATAAGAACGTTGCTCCTCATTTAAAAGACTCGGTCATAATGAGTTCCAATACATCCGGCATCCCATTGGCAGATTTAATTCAGGTATTACCCGATAATCTGAAGTCACGATTTTTGATTACACATTTTTTTAATCCGCCACGTTACATGCGATTGTTAGAATTAGTAAAAGGACCAGAAACGGATAATGAAGTGTATAAAACACTATCTTCTATTGGAGAAAATATTCTGGGCAAAGGAATTGTTCACGCTAAAGATACCCCGAACTTCATTGGCAATCGAATTGGTGTGCATGGTGCAAATAACGCCATCAAATTGGCAATCCAAATGGGGCTATCTGTTGAAGAAGTAGATAAATTAACAGGTACGATTGTGGGTAGACCAAAAAGCGGTATCTTTAGAACGGTTGATGTTGTTGGCCTAGACGTCCAGTCAAATGTTTCTGCTACAAGCTATGATAATCTCATCGATGATGAAGCAAGGGAAGTCCTCAAAGCTCCAGATATTCTAAAAGAATTAATTGATGATGGCAGACTAGGTCAAAAAACAAAAGCGGGTTTTTACAAAAAAACTGATGACGGAATTCTTTCTATTGATCTTAAAACTGGAGAGTACAAAGCACAGAAAAAAGTGTTATTTGATGGGTACCGCGTTGCAAAAGGTTTTCAAAAAGCAGGGGATAGAATAAAAGCGCTGACATTTAATGATGATAAAGCAGGCAAATTCATGTGGGAAATAACTGCCGATTCATTGATCTATTCTGCCAATCGGATTCCTGAGATCAGCGATGATATCATTAATATTGATAATGCGATGAAATGGGGATACGGCTGGGAACTTGGTCCATTTGAATGCTGGGACGCAATGGGTGTACAGTCCACAGTTAATCGAATGAAAAAGGAAAATAAGAATGTTCCTAGTTGGGTCGATGAGATGCTTTCCTCAGGAAGAGAAACATTCTATGAATTAAAGAATGGAAAGCGTACCTACTATGATGTACTTAGTTCATCGGTAAAAACAATTGAAGATGATCCTAAAGTCATCAACCTTAATCTTAAAAAATCAGGTAATAATCTCATCAAAAAAGATTGGAGTGCAAGCCTGATTGATCTAGGCGATCAAGTGCTTAATGTTGAATTTCACTCAGCGCTTCAACCTACGCTAAACCCGATAGATTCCTCTATGGGTGAAATCATGAACGATGCGATGGATTTACTTGAAGCTGATAAATACAAAGCATTAGTAATTGGACATCAGGGAGCAAATTTTTGCGCAGGTGCTAATCTAGCAAATATGATCCAAGTGATTGATCGCAATGGATTTGATAAAATAAATAATGATCTCAAGCAATTTCAGGATCTAATGCAGCGTATTAGATTTTCTAAAGCTCCTGTGGTTGCTGCCCCTCATCATTTAGCATTAGGTGGAGGATTTGAGATTTCAGCACCTGCAGTGCACCGCGTAGCGCTAGGTGAATTATATATGGGCGCAGTTGAGATTGGCGTTGGGCTTGTACCTGGTGCCGGTGGAAACCTAAGGATTATACTAAATTTAATGGAGAACAGTGGGTCCGGTAGATTGAATGCATTTCAAGTTTCTCAAAAAGCATTTGAAACCATAGCATTTGCTAAAGTAGCTACAAGCGCAGATGAGGCAAAACATTTGGGCTATCTATTAAAATCAGATACGGTCATTCTTAATAACGATCAAAGAATAAAGGTAGCAAAAGATAAGGCATTATCATTTTTGGAAGAAGGGTATGAACCACCTAAATATCGTGATGATCTTAAACTCCCTGGCACAGGTGGGCGCACTGCGATTGCAATGGTCGTTAAAGGATTCAAAGCACAAGGAAAAATATCAGAGCACGATGAATTTATTGCAAAAAAACTTGCCTATATTCTAACTGGTGGTGATAAAGCTGGGCTTACTAAGTCAGTTGATGAACAATATCTTTTGGATATTGAAAGAGAAGCATTTGTTTCGCTAACAGGTGAAAAGCTATCCCAGGATAGAATTCGCCATATGCTTAAGGTTGGTAAGCCTCTACGAAACTAGATTATCTTTCATAGCCAATGCGATCATAAGCATTGACAACAGTAGAAGTAATATTTTTTAAATGAGCACCAATTCGTTTTAAATATCTAGCATATAAAACCAGAGATGCAGATCTAGAATGACTATCTAATTTGACATCTCCACTTACAATGCCAGTTACAATTTTATCAGATACTGAAGAAACCATTTGCTTATAGTTATCAATTAAGCTGCGCGCTAGGTCTTCATCTTGATTCTCGATTACCTGTATTGTACTGGAGAACCTTGATTTAACTTCTTTCTCCATCGCTGTGATTTCATCGGAGAGTTCTCCATAATCAATTGGCGCTTCCTTCATCAGTGTTAAATCAGAAATATTTTTACAATAATCCCCTATCCGCTCAATGTCAACAACCATATCAACAAGAATCAAACCATTTGGGACTTCCCTAGAGTTTGTTTCTAATGAAAAATGGGTAAGCACTTTGCGCCGGACCGTCATTTGATAGTCGTTGATCTTTCTATCTTCCTTTTTTAAAGCCTTGACCTCATCCACGCTATCATTTGAATTAAAACTATCTACAGATTTTATGAAAATATCATTACTAAACTTTAGCATTGAGATGGAATCATCCCAGGCTTGAGAAAGAAGGCTATCCGATTTCCATATTTTTATTATATCATTAAATAAAGACATATATACCTACCTAACTAGTGAAATTAAACTTAGTGGAATTAGAAAAAATACAATTAATATATAAAGTAGTGGATAAATTTTGTTTTGAGTAGCCAAATTAGAAAACCATTCGGCTAGATGAATCGGAATTTCTCTCACTTTTTTAATAGGCCACAATAGGCCAATTCCGATTATATTAAATGTTAAATGACTTAACGCTACGGCCAAAGGAGCAATCGTTCCTGAGACCATACTGGCTAATAATGAAGTGACCGTTGTACCTATATTGGCCCCTAGTGTATATGGAAAAATTTGCCTGAGGTTTAAAATTCCAGCTCCAGCTAGTGGAATGACTAAAGATGTTGTAATAGAACTACTTTGAACTAAGATCGTAATTATAACACCAAAAAACATTGCTCTTAAGGTAGTGCGAAATATATGCGTATCGAAAAAAGCTTGAAGCCTAAACATCACCAATGATTTAATCAGTTTGGTAAGATTACGTAATGAGAAAAATAGAAACGCTAAAGCTGCTACAAGCAATAGTGCGTTCGGTTCAATGATTGACTGTTGTTGAAAAAGATGTTCTATCCACTTTACGGTAGGCTTGGTGATTAATTTGATTGGACTCGTAAAAGTGCCTCCTCCGCTACCCATAAGTATCGAAGATAACGCAATTGCAAACTTGCTAATAATACCAAACATCAGTTCAAGCGGAAAAATAATGATTACTGCAAGAATATTAAAAAAATCATGCACAACGGATGCTGAGAAGGCCCGCTTGAACTCCTCTCTATTAACAATGTGTCCTAATGAAACAATTGTATTAGTAATACTGGTACCAATATTTGCGCCCATTATATAAGGTACTGCCGCTGCGACTGCCAATTTCGGATCACTACCGAATGTTCCAGCGGCAACCATACCTACCACTAAGGAGGTTGTAGTAGAAGAGCTTTGAATTAAGCCAGTCGCTAGTATTCCAATAAAAAGCCCAATGAATGGACTGGCTTGATTTTGAAATAAGCTTTCTGCAAATCCACGGCCTAAACCTTTGAAGGCAGATCCAATCATTCCAATACTAACAAGAAATAAATAAAGGACCGCGAAGACAGCTATGATCCTAATATATAGATAGAATCTATTTTCTGATATTTCTGAAGTGCTATTCAATTATATATAATAATAAATAATGCTATTAAGAAATTTAAAGTGCCAAAAAAATATTTTTCAATCAAAAATAATTAATCATCTAAATATTTTTCATAAAGATCATGTATAATTCCATCTGGTAATCCTGACTGCGGTACTATCATTTTTTCACATCCTGACCATTCCATAACTGAATCATATATTTTTCCTGCATGCATAATGACATCTGCCCTATCTGGTCTTAGGCCTAATTGAACAATTCTTTCTTTTATGTTAAGGGGAGCTATGATATTTAATACATCTCTAATTTCAATAATATCTATTTCATTATTATTGTTGATTGTTGACATAGAAAAAATTTTATTAATATTTCCACCGCTTCCTATTGCTTGCAAAGGGCCATCAATTTTTTTTCTATTATCAATAATCCAATTTTTCATTTGTTTCCAATCTAAATTTTTCACCTGATCTCTTAAAATCCGGACAGAGCCAATCGGGAATGATTTTGAATATGTCTTTTGCCTATTGGCTATAAAACTTATTTCTGTGCTCCCGCCTCCCACGTCAATATAAACGTAGTCTTTATCTGGGCTAAGGTGCTGTTCTATATGGTTTGCCATAATAATACGCGCTTCTTCCTTACCAGAAATAATTTCAAGATTGACATTAACAATTTCATTGATCTCATCTACAATTTCTTGCCCATTAGAAGCAGTGCGGAGCGCAGCTGTGGCACATGATTTGAAACTTATAGGATCATAAGCTTGAATCATTAAATAAAACGCATGAATCGTTTTTATTAATTTTTGAATGCTATCATCTGTTAATTTTCCTAATACAAAAGCATCTTCACCTAATCGTAAAGGCATTCGAATAAGCGATTCTTTTATGTACGCAGTAGAAGGTTCTTCAATCACCCTGCAAAACAATAAACGCATTGCGTTACTTCCAATATCAATTGAAGCAAATTTTAGACTACCACCCAGATGATCTTTATTCATTAATTATTCTTAAAGATAGATTTCTTGAAATAAAATGTCATCAAAAAATTATCTATTCATGACCCTTAAAACTATTTAACAATTCATATTGTTCTTGACTGAGATTATTAAATTGAACATTAAATAATGATATATTATAAACAGGGGAATCTTTTGACCACTTCTTAGGTTTAAGATCTTTTCTTCCAGGGTAATCAATTTTTGATAGTACATATCGTATTGCATTCAATCTGGCAATCATTTTATTATCTGAATTAATAATAACCCATGGTGATAATTCAGTTGATGTTCTTGAAAACATTTGCTCCTTATAGTCTGTCAATAGTTGCCAGTTTTTATGCGCCTTCCAATCATTTGAAGAAAGTTTCCAGTATTTTAATTCATGATTTTCCCTGAACTGAAAACGTAGCTTTTGATTTTCTTTAGAAATTGATAAATAAATTTTGATTAAGATGAAGCCTTTGTTAATTAATTTTTTCTCCCATTTATTCACTTTCTTCATAAAATATTTATACTGATTTTCAGTACAGTAGCCCATTGCTGGTTGAATAATAGCGCGCGAGTACCAGCTTCTATCAAAAAAAGTTATGGTTCCTCTTTTGGGTAATCTTTTTTCCCATGTTTTAAACCAATTCTTTTCTTGTTTTTTATTAGGCACTCCTAATTCTACAATCATCGCAGCCTTAGGCATCAAATTCTCAATAAATCTTTTTATGGTAGATCCTTTTCCAGCGGCATCCCTTCCTTCTAATAAAATTGCAACTCTTTGATCAGTTTCGATTGCCCATTCTTGCAATTTGAGTAACTCTATCTGCAATCGACGTTTTTCTTTTCGATATTGAGTATCTTTTAATTCTGAATATTCAGTTCTATTGTAAATAATCATAATAAATGTATTTTTGTCAAAAGCAACTTAATACAGCTGGATAAAATATTTTTGATGAATAAATCTTTTATTATTTTGATAGATAATTTTATTAAACATGATATCCAATGATCTTAATATATTTGATATATGAAGAATTCATTAAATAAAGCAATTATTATAGCTGCAAAAATACATAAAGGGAAAAAAGGGCGCAATCAAGAACCTGCGATATTGCACCCATTAAGAGTGATGGCTATGATGAAAGATAATCGCTCTAAAACTGTAGCAGTTCTTCATGATGTTGTTGAATCTGGTAAAATTTCAATTGATGAATTATTAGAACATGGATTTGATAAAAAGGTTTGCAATGCTATCGATCTTCTTTCAAGAAAAAAGAATCAAAAATATTTAAAATATATAGAACGTTTAGAAGGTAATAAAATTGCAAAAACTGTAAAGCTCGCAGACCTAATTGATAATTATTTGAAAAGAAAGCAATACAAAAAGCCTTCAAAGGTTGATTTGCGAAAAATTAAAAAATATAAAAAAGCCTATAAAATATTAACGGGTGAAAAACTGAAGGTATTTTGATTATTTATTCAGCATATCCATCATTTGAATAGTTAATTTTTCCCATGTGAATCTTTCAGATACTCGCTTCATACCTTTATTAACTAAACCTTGCCTATAGCCTTCATTTGAAAAGATCTTCTTGATTGCCAATGCTATGTCAGATGGGCTATCGGATGGCACTAATAATCCATTAACTCCATCTTCAACTGCATCTGGGATGCCGCCTTCATAACTTCCAATGACTGGACAACCGCAGGCATTGGCTTCTAAAAATGTAATTCCAAATCCTTCACTGTCACCAGTTTTGTGCAAAGTTCTGCTTGCCATAACATAAACCTTGCTAGCAGAATAAATTTTCTTTAAATCTTTATCCGGAATAAAATCAATGAATGTAACATGCTGCTCTATAGAAAGTTCTTTGGCTAAATTTTTTAATGAGTTGAGGTAAGGGTCATTTTTCCGATGAGGACCTGCTATCGCATAGTGCGTTTTAGGAAATTTAGATAAAATATCAGGCAAAGCCCTAATCACATCATCATGAGCCTTTCTCTTTATGATTCTTGCCAAGGTTAGAACTAAATCTGAATCTGGTGGAATATTGTACTTTTCAAAAAAATTACTATCAACGCTGCATTGATAAAATCTATCTATATCTACTCCATTTGGTAAAAACCTAACGTGGTTTGTATTGATATTTTGTAATCTATTTTTAATCTCATCTCTAGTAAATCGACTTACTGATAATACAAGATCAGATGATGAAACAACTTTACTGATTGACCTTAATTCTCTAGATGACTTTAAGCGAGTTATCTCAAGACCATGTGCAACTACAATCATTTTGCTTTTTGGATAATACCTTTTAATAAATTTAAAGGGTTTGGCCATACCCCAGGTAGTTGTAATAAAAATTGTATCTGGATCTTTTTTTAAAATTTTCCACATATAATAACCTGAATAAAAACGATGAAATTCATGCCAATTTCTTCCGTACATCGGTTTGCATGTAAATTGCTCATTGTTATGAATATTCAGGTTTCTATCTTTACGATGCGTAACATAAACTGACGTTTTATATCCAATCTTTGGGAGTACTCGAGCAACACCAAAGGCCCATTCCGCAATGCCTCCTCCTTTGCTTGGCGGAAAATGTCCAGTTATGATTGCGACATTCAATATTTTGACCTTATTGATTTAATTAAATTAGCAGATTGCTTTTTCCATGATAATGATTCAGATAATGTCAAGTTAGACTGCTGTAATTCATTATAGTATTTTTCTTCTGTTAGCAATCTTTTTAGCTCAGCAACATAGCCTTGCGTATCTCCAGGCTTAATAAATCTTACACCTTGGTGATCATTAGGAATTAAATCTCTTATAGATGGAAAATCAGTACACACTACTGGCATGCCAAAAGAAATATAATCGAAAAGTTTATTGGGAGCAGTTAAATATTTATTATAAAAATTATCTGGTAATATTATAAGACCAACTGAAGACCTAGTGATAATATCTGGTAGATCATTATAAAAAACCCATTTATTTAATTTCACGTTATCAATATTATTTTTAGCAATAATATTATTTACATAAGAAAGTTCATTGTCATTTCTACCTCCAACAAGAGATAATTTGTAATCAAACAAATGGTCTTTCCACAGTTTAATAATTGATTCAATACCTTTTAAAGGCTGAAAACTGCCGCAATAAGCGACTTCTTGATTATTAAACTTTGATTTCTTTCCTGTTAATTTTAGCCCTGGAGGGCAAGATGAGATTGGAATATCAACATATTTTTGATATAGTTTTTTTTGAGGATTGTTTAACGTCATCATACCATCAAGATTATTCAAATATTTTTTTTCGTATCTGTTGAATTTTTTTCTGTCATCGCTTCTAATATATTCATGAATATTAAAGTCCAGATAAAAATTATGTGATTGGTAATATATCTTTTTATTAGCTCTATTTTTAAGCTTAACAAGAAATGGTAAGTATCCTGGGTCTCTAGTAAATACTACATCAAAATTATTTGAAAGGATATATTTATTAGCTCGCATATAAAATATTTCATGCGCTTTGACAATACCAAAATTATTTTTTATTAGTTTAATATTAAAGTAATCCGAGCTACTGCTTTCCATTTTCTTTTTTTTTGCAATGGTATTTTTTGGATTTTGAATAATTAATGTTACATCTATTTTATTCTCAGAAATACCAAAAGCTTGGAAGTATGAAAAAATAAATCCGGGACTATTTTCTGCCCATGATGATTTAGTAACATATGCGCATTTCATTGGCTATCTATTTTTCTTTCTTTATCAAAGCGTTATATGATTTTATTACCGATTCTGATTCTATATCGCGTATAAACCTAGAATTAGAAATGACTGAATCGCTAATTGTATTATATGGACTATAGCGCGCATAGTTGATTTTATCATTATTGTAGAGTCCAATAATTGGCTTATTTAATGCTGCAGCCAAATGGATCAGAGAAGTATCAATTGAAATAAGCATTTGTGCATTATTTATTATGCCAGCAGCATAGTATAGATTAGGAGACTCTAAAGGGAAATGCACTCTTTCTTTATAAAGATTTTTAATTTTTACTGCATCGCTAGATTCTTTTTTCGAAGCAAATAATCCAATATGCATTTCGTGGTCATTGTCTAGTATATATGAGATAATTTTTTTCCACTTTTCAAAAGGGAGCCTTCTTGTTTGGTGGCCCGCACTAATATTAATGGCGATATATTTTTTTTCTGATATTGAAGACGGAAAATTATAAAAATAGTCAGGCAACCAATTCTCTACTGGGGTTTTTAATCCATATTGAAAAAGTAATTCACAATACTTCTCGGTGATATGCCTATCATCTTTATTTGGTAAGTGGTAATTATATATAGGATTGTTATATATGTCTTCTAAACATACCTTCACATCTGCATTGATTACATTGGTCAAATGGTGAAATGTAGATGAAGGGCCACTCTTTGGGTTATATAAAATCTGGTATTTTTGCGATCTAATCAACTTGGCAAAACGAAAATTGAAAGGTCTATAGCTGATACAGTTTCTAATAAATGGAATTCCTTCAAATACTTTTTTATTATAGCTAGTACAGCACAAATCAATTGTTGCATCAGGAAACCGTTTATGGAAAGCATTTATGAATGGTAACAAAAGAATAGCATCACCCAATTTTTCTTGAGCTAAAATAATTATACTGTTTATTGATTCGGGCAATTCCTTAGAGCTGGCATGTTTGTAAAATTTATTTAATATGCCAACAATGAACCTTCGATGAAGTTTGTGATTGGATTGTTGTGATAAAGAATTATTTGTCATAAAAATGGAAAATTCTAATCAACAAAACTATGAAGATAAGTTTCCAGCTTATTAGTCATATTTTCCATTGAAAATGATTTTTTCAATTTATTATAACCCTTATCTCCCATGTCTTTATAGTTCCTATTATTTTCAACATAATCCACTAGAGTTGAAAATATTTGATCTGAATCTGGTTCACAAATCAATCCATTAATTCCATGATCAATAACTTCAGATATACCTCCGGCATTAGTTGCAATTACTGGTCTCTTTGACATCCATGCCTCAAATAAAGTATTAGGTATACCTTCAGATCTTGAAGGTATAATAACTAGATCGGCTCTACTAAAAAAAGTTATAATATCATTTTTTTCACCAACGAGCTTGCAGCAATGCTGAAGACCGTATTTATTAATAAGATTATTTAGTTCATTTAACTTAGGCCCTTGTCCAGCGATCTCAACCTTATAATCAATGCCAAGCTTTTCTACTTCACTTAAGCTGTTTATTAATAAATCATAACCTTTGTGAATAGTAAGTCTTCCTGCGCTTCTAATTAACAAGCTAGTGTCTTTTTTTATTTCAAGAGTATTAATTGGTTTTTCTATACTGTATCCATTGTATATACAGGCTATTTTATCTGAATCAAAATTATTATTAATAAAATCATATGATAGTAATTCATTTTTTAAAGCTAGTGCGTTTACAATGATTCCATCTACTTGATTCGAAATTATATATCTTTGTATGAAATCTCTTTTAAGGATAGGCCTAGATATTCCTAACCTCATTACATGAATAATATTTGCCCTATTTTTAATTTGTGCACCCAATACATAATCTTTCCGTTTCGTTGAAAGCATAATATCTATATTATTTTCTTTAATTATTTTCCTGATGACTGATTTTGTTTTGATACTTAGTTCATTAGTGTAAGGAGCTTCTATTATATTGATTGAGGGATGCAGATTGTTCCAATGAGATACATTAGATCGAACAACTAAAAAAATAAAATGCCCATTTTCAGCAAGACAATTCATTGCGGTACTTAGCCAGCGTTCATTTCCGCCCCATTTCTTTGATGAGTTAAGCGCAACTAGATTCATAAATGATAAGCTTTATGACTTGATTTTTTCATGAGTTAATAATCCAATCAATTATAGGTAGAATCTAAAATAATTTCTGGAACGTTTCTTCCCATAATCTGCTTGATAATTTATCAATGCCTTTATAGGTTTTTGAATTAATCCACTTCGCAACAGCTTTCGCTGTGTCGGGATAATTAACTGATTTAATCGATGGCTCGCTAATCCATTCCTTTACAATATCTTGATCAAGCTTATCCATGACCGATCCCCATTTTAATTGATTAATAGCAGCTGCATTCGATAATTGTTCCATTTGACCAATAAGCGGCTTCATTAGAATTTTTTTTCCTAACTGCAGTGCTTCGCTAGGAAGCTCAAACCCAGCATTACATATTACCTTTTCTGAAGTCAATAAATCTGAATTAAAGCTAGATCTTGAAAATGGATTCAAATGGATATTTTTATATGATCTTGATTTATCAATTTTGCAATAAATATGAAACTGGTAATCATTAAATGGCTCTACTAATTGTAAGATATCATCTAATTCTTCAAAAGGTAAATAGACTAAGATCTTTCCTGGAATACTTTGATTATCATTATTATCTAAAGGTGGGAGAATTGGTGGAACTATTGCCTGATTAAAATGATGCCAGTGCACACCAAGATTTATTTTTGCTGGAGCAAAATTTTTCATGATAAATTTCGTAATAATATTCTCGCCGGCTATTGGAATATCATAATAAAATGCATATTGATGACCTATGCCTATGGATTGAACTTTTTTTATTTTTGCAGCCCATGCAGATACAGGTTCAAAGTCAGTTATAACTAGGTCAACATCTTCTAGATTTAGCTTACGCACATCATTTAAATATTTAAATAGATGTAAGCTTTTAAATGATTGAAGATAATTGATTCTACCGTTTGATGTCTCAAATGATAACCCTTCAACTATTTCATACGGCTCTATTTGTTCTAATCCAAAAATTTTATCCTTTTTACGACCGCTAATTATGACCCTTACATTATTTCCTAAGGATCTCAATTTTGGAATTAAGGCCAAACCTCTAGTTAGGTGTCCATTTCCTGTTCCCTGAATTCCGTAAACTATGTTCATAAATTAATTATAGCGGCAAAATCAATAAAATTATGCTGATTCCTTAGATTAAAATCTCTTTAAATATTTCTCAGTAAATATATTATCTTTAAGCCCTTGATCGTAGCTAACCTTTAGTACTTCCATTTCAGTAGAATTTCCATTTAACAAATTTTTCATAATTTTTTTAGTTGGTGTCCAATATTGATTATTTTTTACGTAATCAAGTTTTTCCAATATCTTTATTTTTTCATTATCGCTATTATAAAATTCAACTTTTCTTATTAGATAATGATTCTTATCAATCCAAAAGATTCTAGATTGATAATTTGACCCATCATTAGGAGTGGCCTTAACAACATAGCATTCGTTTCCTGAAAAAGAGCCCTGAGCAATTAATTCATAAGAGTCTAATTCTATATCTCTTTCTATAAAATCACCATAAGTAAACTCACTTCCTTGAAAATTTCTAGATTTATCCGAAGGGCGAATTCGTTTTACTTTTCGTAATTTTGGTATGTATAACCATTGATCGTCATTTTTTTCTCCAATCCGATCCCAATTTAATAAACTAGACCCTTTTACTTCCTTCGGTTCAATAAATCGTAATAAAAGCTTGGATTTAAATTTTCCATCCTGATATCTTTTTTCTATTTGCTTCATTAGCCTAAAGTGGCTTTTTCTTTTATTTTTTTTACTATTTGATATAAGGGTCATTTTGAAATCCATTTCAATATCAACTGGCTTCAATTGCTGATCCATTTTAAGGATAATGGATTGACCTGATGGTTGTGCATATATAAATGATAAATATGTAAAAAAGGCAGCTAGGGATATTCTAGTCATATTAGAATATAAGAAATCAAAAATTATACAGTATACCCATTCTTACATGATTAAAGTCTTGCATTAAAGTAAATGGATTTTCCGGACTATCACTTCCATTAAACTGGGTAGTGCCTAATTCAAATTTCCAGTTAAGCCAAGGAGAGTAGCCTAGCGCTATGCTCAACATTAATCCTGATTCGTTTAAATTAATCATCGATGATCCTGTTAATTCTAGTTGATCATCCATCATAACACCACTTGAGCTGATTAAGATTGCCTGATTGGTAAACATTGCAAATGGAGTACCCATCCCAGGATTAAATGGCAATACTGGGAATTCGATATTAGCAGAAGGAGATTTAGGCATGAACCATTGATTTTTCTCATCAAAAGTGTTACTTCCAATAAATTGCCCAGATACCATAATATCTGTTGCCGTGGTATATTCAAGCTGTATGACATATTGAGAATAAATTACATCTTGAATGATTTCTAAATAACCGTCGGAATTAGGTGGCCTATCAATAGAAGCGCTTTGAGTGTTGTATAGCGCTCCTTCTGCTCTAATGGTAAAATCTCCTAAAAATGTCACAAAGTCCGAACCTAAAACCGTTGTTTTCCTATATCCTAAATCAAAATTGCGAACCATATTAGATGTTATTGGTAAATATGCAGATTGCACACTAGGCATACGGTCTGAGCCTTTAAAATACGAAAGGCTTATGTCGCCGCCGGCAAGAGAAGTTTGAAAACGAACCCCAAGCTCTAGTTCGTTTTTAACAGGGTATTTAATCAATGGTTTTTTATCTAAGGCTAATGGAAAATCTTTTTCTCCATAAGGGATTCTATTTGGGGTAAAATAGGGACTCACAATTAATTCAACTTGATAATTTTCTCTATAAACTGTTGAAGCCAAAGATAATTTACCAATTTTTTTTCCAGTCCCAGCCTTGAACATGTAATAATAATCATATGGGTTTAGATTATCGGTTGGATTAATTGCATCTGCAGCGCCCCATGAATGGATTTGTTTGCCAATTTTAACCTCTCCCCAATTAGGATAAAATGCAAGATACGCTTCTCTTAGTTCAATAGAATGCTCGCGCGTGCTATATCTTTGCTCTACTCCTGTCACTGTTTTAAAATCAAATGATTCAAATGAAAAGCCAAAATCAAGCGACAGTAAACGAAAGGGTAGATTAATCTGAGATTGATCTGCAGTTCGAGTCATTACATAAGGATTCAACTCTCCAGATATATTCATCTGTGCATGGGCTGTGCAAATTAATAATAAGGTAAATATTATTTTATGTAATAACATCTATAGAGATAGAATTATCTTGGAAGTCGCTTTAGATTTTTCTCCTGAAAAAGGGAAGGCTTTACCCCTATATCAACCTCAACTTTATCAAAAGTCACATTGGTGGTATGTTCCTTTTGAACATTTTCAACAAAGATTTCACTCATCACATAGTAGTCTTTAACTTTTTTATGTGAGAACTTTTTTCTTTTAATTAGCTCTCCTCTTTTATCAAATGATTCCTCTTTGACTGCATTTAATGTAGACTTATTTATCCATGATTTATGTTTTAAATATGATGATTCAGCTTCAGAACTTGGTATTACTTCAATCACATAACAATCTATGCCATCAATTACTTCATCTTCTTTTCGTTCATAGTCATGTTTATCAAGATCGCGACTAGTTAGGTCTTCATAGCTTAAGTCTGATGCCATAAATGAATCGCCTTTTCGCTTAGATGAGATTCTACGGATTTTTTTAAAATCTGGAAGCCACATACGCATTTCGTCATCGCGATCAGAATACTCTACCTTCAAAAAAGCAACACCCTTATCATCTTTAGGTTCTAAAAACCAAGTGATTTGTTTTTCATTTCCATCAACAGATTTGGAGATCATCTTATTTGTACGGCTTTTTCCTTTGGCATTTGTTAAAACCATCGTCGTTTCATTGCTCATATCTTTTGGTGTAGGAAGTTGATCAATCATGATTGCAATCTCTCTACCAGTTTGACTAAAGCCTGTAGCTATAAAAACTACCAATAATAGAAGTGATTGTTTCATCTTATTTCTCCTTTGATTAATCTATGCTTCATTAGTTCGGTTACTGCAGATAAGATGGTAAGCGTTCCAAGTGAAGTCGAGAGCATTGCAAATACCATTAACCCTCCAATATATTGAATAGGAACAAATGTCGAAAATACCAAGGCGCCAAATCCCATATTAGAAGCTGCATCAAGAACAATTGGATAACCCACATCTTCTACCACTTCCTTGCTGACCATTTTACTGCTAATTGTACGAGATAATCTTCTGTATTGAGAAATATAATGAATAGCAAAGTCAACGCCTACACCTATTATAATTGAAGAAAGGATCGCTGTTATATGACTGAGTTCAATACCAAAAAAACCCATAAACCCAAAATTAATTATTACTGCTGCAGTCAAAGGTACCACAGCTAATATTCCCCATAATATTCTTCGAAAGAAAAAAGAGGCCAAAATCCCAATGACCAATAAAGATGCAAAGATACTTACAAATGATGAACGAACAATAAGTATTACCAAATCCCTAAATACAACAATCATTCCTGTAACATCGATGATCGATTGATCGTTGAAGTTTTGGCTAATATGCTCATTCAATTGATTGGTATAGGTGAAAATTTGTTCAGTGGACATCACATCTGCAAACGCTGTGATGAGACCAATTTTATAATCATAATCCACAAGCGATTCAAAATCATCAGGATCTCCAGACATGGAATACATTGTAAATAGATTATTTACCTTTCCACGATTTTCTGGTATAGTTTCATATGAAGGATCATCATCCATGACAGTTCGATGCATTTGCTTAACTACATCAGCAATAGAAAAACTAGTTGAAACCTGATCATCTTCAACCATAAATGACTGTAAAGATGACATATTGGAAAGGGTGGTTGGATCTTTCAAATCCCCTTCAACGCGAACTCGGATATCAACAGTTCCATTCATCTCATCATCCATAAAGTCCATACTATCACGTATTTCCGTTCCAGGTTTGAAAAAATTGCGCATATTGACATCAACGGTTACTTTTGTTACTCCATATAATCCAATAGCAACCAAAGTTAAGCCCGTGCCTAATACACGTTTTGGATGGTTTAAAACGGCTGAACCAAGTTTATTTACTAATTTTTCAAAAAAACTGGGCTTGGTAAATGCTGAATGCTCAGTATTCCATTTTTTTAAACTAATTACAGCCGGAAGCAACATAGAGCTTAAAAACCATGCCCATGCAATACCAATAGATATTGAAATCCCATACCCAATTAAAGGCTGTATTGGCGAAGTGGTCATGATAAGAAATGCCGAAATAGTAGTAATAGTTGTGATAAATATTGGAATAAGCAAAGAGTCCATTGTTGCTGCCACTGCTTTTCGAGTATCTTTTTTCAAGCGCATTTCTCTAAAAAACTTTGATACTATATGCACCCCATCAGAATTTGCAATCGTTAGAAGAATAATTGGCATTGAGGTATTTGCTAGCGTAAACAAAAATTTATTTGATCCTGTAAAATAATATATCCACCCCATAGCACCAATCATTGAAAATAATGAAAGGATTATTACCATTAGCACCATCGCAACACCAGCTATACTTCTCAAGTTCAAGAGCAAAGTGAGCACCATAATCAACATTCCAAATCGCATTAGCTTAAATGCATCATTTCGAATAAGTCCTGGCATTATACCTGATATATAAGCATTGCCGCCATAATGAATTTCATAGCCTTCGAGAATTTTATCTGATTCTTTCACTACAACATTAGATAATAAGTCAAATTTCTCATTACTATAAGGCTGGGCTGTAATAGCAAAATATTCATCATTTTCACTAATAAATCGCTTCTTGATCGAAGGGTTTTTTAATAAATAATTTTGAATATCATCTAGCTCTGCTTGTGATAAATCGCGCGATCTCTGAAGGTTATCTACCTCCATAAAATCATCTACATTTTCAATTCGATTTGTATTGACTAGTGAAAAAACTTCTTCAATTTGATTTTGAGATTCGAGAGCTTTTGTCAGATCCCACATAACTGCAAAAGACTTGGCATTAAATATAGACTTTCCTTTTTCACCAAATGCAATGTAGATCAATTCCGTACTACCAAACTCATTTTGAATTTCATCCCAAGCAACCTTGGAGTCCAAATCAGATGGCAAAAGTTTCATCATATCATCATCAATCATAAATGAGAATGCACCAATGCCAACACCAATAGTTGCAAATAAAGATATAATAATGGATCGTATTGGGTGATCTAGGCTTTGCCTAATAAACCATCTTCTTAATGGATGGGACGAATATTTTTGCTCAAATTTGCTTGTAGTATTCTTCAACTTCTTTATCCCCCCTTATATTGAATGCTTATCGCAATAACATTTACGAACCATCAATCAAAACTTGGAACGGAAGTGTAATTCCGAAGAAAAATTTAAAAAAATTAATGATTTGACTACAAAGGATTTTTATGAATTTGATTACAGATTACAATAACTTCATCCAAGGAAATTAAATGAAAAATTCTTTCAAAACCCCTATCGTGATTTTAGCAAAGGGTTCATTTCCATCACACGATGAACCTTTAAACTATTTACTTTCAGCTGGTACATTAATTTGTACTGATGGATCAGCTAATAATTTAAGAGATTTTCAATTGGAACCTCATATCATTATTGGTGACCTCGATTCTCTTCAGTATCAAAAAACTTTCAAAGGTCTTGTTATTCATGATGCCAATCAACACAATACCGATCTTGAAAAAGCGATTGAATGGGCTATAATGAATTCTATAGATAAGTTAATAATTATTGGGGCTATGGGTATTCGTGAAGATATGGCCTATTCAAATGTATCTATCTTATATAATTTTTACAAAAAAATTGATTTGAAAATAGTTAGTGATCAATTCACGATAGAATGTATTGCTGGTGAAAAAGTTTTTAATTCTTTTGTTGGACAGAGGGTTTCTCTATTCAATCAAAATACCAATTGCCTTATTACAACAAAAAAGTTAAAATATTCTATCAATGGTAAAATTGAACCATCTTTAAATCTTATATCTAATGAATCCGTTGATGATCAATTTATTATTACAAGCTCAGAACCAATCATTCTATTTAGAGGTCATAAAGAAAATTAATAATGCACATAATTGATCTTTTCCTTATTGCTATCTATTTCATAGCAATAATCTCAATAGGCTTCTCAAGAAAATCAGGTAGTAATCAATTTAATTCAAAAGACTATCTGTTAGCAGGTAGAAAGCTTAGTCTTCCTGGTTTTGTAGTTACGCTCGTTTCAACATGGTATGGAGGAATATTGGGGATTGGGGAAAATACCTATTTATATGGACTTCAAACTTGGGTGATATTTGGTCTTCCCTACTACTTATTTGCACTGCTGTTTGCTTTTTTTATTGCCGGAAGGATTAATCAATTAAAATCAGTTTCTTTACCCGATCAATTCTACCAGCGTTACGGAAAAGTAGCTGGGATTATCAGTGCTCTTTATATATTTATATTATCCAGTCCTGCTCCTTATATACTTAGCATTGGAATTTTACTAAATCAGATCACGGGGTTTAGTTATGAAGTTTCATTGCTAATAGTTACCCTTGTTTGTTTCAGTTATATTTGGAACGGAGGGTTAAAAGCTGTCATTCGTACTGATGTATTGCAATTTGCAATGATGTTTTTAGGATTTGGTATTTTATTGTTTTATAGTATGAGCCATACGGACTTTGTAATTGAAATTAATAACCTTCCTAATAATTATTTCAATCCAACTGGTGGCGCGTCAATCCAGTATATACTTGCCTGGTTTTTTATTGCCCTTTGGACATTTGTCGATCCTGGATTTTATCAAAGATGCGCTGCAGCAAAATCACCAACAACTGCTCGCAATGGCATTCTAATTTCAATTGGGTTTTGGTTCATATTTGATATACTAACCTTGCTATCAGGAATGTATGCAAGATTACTAATTTCAAATGCTGAACCTGTCTTAGCCTATACTAAGTTGGCTGAATTAGTTCTTCCTCCTGTAGCATTTGGAATGTTCTTCATTGCAATTCTATCGGTTATTATGTCCACAATAGATTCCTTTGCTTTTATTAGCGCTACTACATTTGGCAGAGATATACTTTGGAGGATTCAATCCGGAGCTGAAAAGAATCATCCATTAAATGAGAATGACATAATTCCATTAGTAAAAAAGGGGCTATTAGTCACAGGTTTGATATCATTAATGCTAGCGATAAGCATACCTTCCATTGTTCAAATATGGTACACCTTAGGTTCAATTATTGTACCGGGGTTATTAATACCTTTTCTAATATCATTCACTAAAAAGAAAATTGATATAATTACCTTGATGATTGCTCCCCTAATCATTAGTATTTTATGGATACTAAATAAAAATATTTTTGGGAGCTATCCATTGCATATGGAGCCCTTTTACCCTGGAATATTAACTTCAACCATAATATGTTTAGTTAAATGGCTAAAGAAATAGAACGAAAATTTTTAGTTAATCCTGCCAAGCTGCCGGATAAAATAACTGGGGAAGATTACCGGCAAGGCTATTTATCAATTAATGATTCAGGCATAACACGAATTCGAATCATTGATAATAAGGCTATACTAACTATCAAATCCAAAACAATTGAAATAACTCGCGATGAATTTGAATATGATATTCCGCTAGAAGATGCACTTAGATTAATTGATTTAAGTCAAGGTGAAATCATCCACAAAACGCGTACTATAATTGAATACGATCGTAAAAAGTGGGAAGTTGATGAATTTCATGGAAATAATAAAGGTCTGTGGTTGGCTGAAATAGAATTGATTGATGCAGATGAAAACTTTATAAAACCAGACTGGGTAACTGAAGAAGTTTCTCAGGACAAGAGGTATTACAACTCATATCTTTGCTTACATCCGTATAGTACATGGTCATAAAAAAATATTTATTCATTTTTTCTTTTCTGTCACTGGTTATCGCTCAAGATAAATGGTATCAGATTCACGGCTCAAGGGAATTTTCGATTAGTGGAGTAGCAAAATTTGAAAAAGGGTTTCTCGTGGTCCATGATAATAAAAAAAAGAAGCAACCCCGAATAAGTTATTTAGATAAATCTTTTAAACTGAGAAAGCTGGTTTGGCCAGAGCCTAAACTTCCCTATGATCTAGAAGCACTGCATAAAATGCCGCATTACTCCAATAAATTTATTGCAATGGAAAGTACCGGTAAAGCTTACTTATTTTTTGTAGACCCATTTGATTTTAGGATTGAACTACTTCAAACATTTACCCTACCTGGTATTTCTAATAAAATGAATCTTGAGGGATTAGCGGTCTTCAATTCAGCTCAAGGGCAAGTTTTTATTTATGGAGATAGGGGTTCAAGCAAAAGATCATCAACGTTGATCACAGCATTGTACGAGCCAGCAAATCATAAAATTTATGAAGTAAATAAATTTGTTATCGAATTACCATTTCCCGAAAATGATAAACGAAATATTGCAGACTTAGCTATTGATAATAATGGTGGCGTGTGGACAGCAGCTACTTCAGATCCTGGAAATAATGGTCCATTTCAAACAGCAATCTATCAAATAGGTCAAATGAGTAATGTGGGAACTTTTAACTTTAATCACCCATCCCTATTAAAACCTCTAATGATTATAGATAATCAAAAAGTAGAAGCAATGATTTTTAATAAAGAAAGGTTGATTTTAATGACAGATAATGAAAATTTCGGAGCAACTTTTTTACAAATAAAGGAGCTGTTGAATGATTAGAATTCTTATCTGTTCAATCATGTTAATTTCCTGTATGACTGGTCAATCAATTAATCATTCCGAAGTTATTGATATAAAACG